>Ga0209358_10002668_pt1 | contig 13467 bp, 23 predicted proteins | sample LauGreFa1BDMLBSN_2_FD_187574 | JGI IMG/M metagenome (GOLD analysis project Ga0209358, IMG submission 187574) | Freshwater lake microbial communities from Lake Michigan, USA - Fa13.BD.MLB.SN (SPAdes) (version 2) | ecosystem: Environmental > Aquatic > Freshwater > Lake | place: Lake Michigan, USA... | reverse complement strand
TGCGCGGAAGTAAACACCGGCTGGCGAAACACCCCGTTTCATGCCGATCCAGACTGTCAGTGAGGTACTGGACTAAGCCTCTTGTACATGGGTGGGACAAGCAAGAGGTGGAGAGAATCGCTGGCTTAGGCTGTACTAGGCAGGGAACATCCAGAAGAGACCCCCGCTGGGTAAGGTGAGTGCTACCACCCTTGGGGAAGTTATGTCTCAAGAAAAGAGAAGTAGAAGATTGTCAACAAGACGACAGTCAACAACAAAAATAAGGTTTACATTGAGATTTCCTAACAAAAGGAGAAAACAATGTTCGAGGAGTTCTGGAGCAAATACCCAAGAAAGGTCGCTAAACGTGCTGCACAGAAAGCATGGGCCAAACTATCACCACAAGAGCAAAAGTCTGCTGTAGAGGCTTTAGTGACGCACAACAAGTACTACCAAGTGAAGGGTACTGGTCAGGAGTTCATCCCGCATCCTGCTACATGGTTGAATCAAGGAAGATGGGAAGATGAACTAGAGATCGCACCCGCACAAGAGAAGGTTGTTGTGTGGTGGGCTACAGAAAAAGGTACTGCTGAGATGGCAGAGAAAGTAAATTGTCCTGCTAGACCAGGAGAGGATTGGAACTCTTGGAAGGCAAGGATTTCTGAAAGGTTGAGGGCAGCATGAAAAAACTTTTATTTGGTGTTTTGTTTGCCATGTCTTTTTCTGTATCAGCACAAACTTGGTCTGCAAGCAATGAGGGAGGCGGTGAGATCGTACTTACTTTGCGTCAGGACAAATGCAAGCGGTATGGATCACACCTTGTTGACGGATACAGCTATGTGTCGAACGGTCAGATCGTTGATTTTTGTTGGGCTGTCGTTGACGACATGATCCGCGCGGTTTACCTGCATAACTCAAGTGTGCGGGTTTACAAGCCTGAACTATTTAGCAGGAAAACAGACAAATGACAGACAAAGAAAAAGCCTACGCACTACTAAGAAAGCTAGCAGACGAAACAACGTATGTGATGGTGCATCCCAACGAGCTAAGAATCTTGCTACACGACCTAGACCAGATGAGACTAAAGGTTGATATAGCTAGAGATAATTTGATGGATGCTTGGAATCTTTACAAAGGGGATATGGCATGAGCGAAAACAAAACGGCAAAGACACCAACGGATGGTGGGGCAGCGTTTCCCGTTGCACACTCGTACCTAATCCAATCAGGTATGTCCCTGCGTGATTACTTTGCAGGGAAGGCGATGCAAGCACTGGCGCAGGGGAATTATTTTGATGCAACCTCAAGGCAGGCTTACATGATGGCAGACGCCATGTTGAGGGAGAGGGAGAAATGAGCAGAGAAGCTATGCAGATTGCTTTAGATGCGTTGGAAGCCAATTTAGGTAATTGGGCGGCAAAAACAAAAGCCGTTGAAGTGTTGCATCAAGCGCTGGAGACAGAGCGAGAGCCTGTGGCGTGGCGTACATTTGATGGTGAGGGTGGTTACGACTACCGCAGTTATGAGATGAATGAGAACTACGACAAAGAGTGGGTCGAGAGAAATCCAAACCATGCCCACTGGGTGGAGCCGCTATACACCTCACCACAAAAGCAATGGGCTGGGCTGACTGATGAGGAAATCTATGAATATGCAGATAAGTATCTTTATCAGCATGGCAGTAATTACGGTATCAAAGCATTCGGTAAAGCCATTGAAGCCAAGCTAAAGGAGAAGAACACATGAGCGATTCGTACGACGATTACGAGGCAAAAATTCAACTTGCAGAACACGCATGGGAAAAACGTGTCGTGAAAACTGAACACGACCGTGCCGTCGAGTTAGGGCAAGCGTATGAGCGTGGCTGGAATGCGGCGTTAGCGCAGCAGGAGCCGGTGGCGTGGCTTTCAACTGACTGTATTGGGGAGAGGTATTTGTGTTTCACAAAACCAAAAGACAACGACCCAGTGCAACCCCTATACACCACCCCACCAAAGCGTGAATGGGTCGGGCTGACTGATGAGGAAATCCAAAAAGTCGTTAGCAAAAAATGGTGGGACTGGGAAGATGCGTTTGATATTGAAGGCTTTAGTCGTGCCATCGAAGCCAAGCTAAAGGAGAAGAACGGCGGTGAATATCGTAACGGGGCTACGACTGAAAGAACCAGGCTAAAGGAGAAGAATCAATGAGTGGCGATCACAATATGAAAGATTCTTTTGAGTGCCCAAGGTGCGGACATTGTGAATTGGAGGGTCAAGACAACGTAAACCATCCTAAGCACTACACGTCTCATCCTTCTGGCGTAGAGTGCATCGAGATCACGGAGCATATGAACTTCAACCTCGGGAATGCTACGAAATACGTTTGGAGAAGTAGCCTAAAAGGTAAAGATGTCGAAGATCTCAAGAAGGCTATTTGGTACTTGGAAAGAGAGATTGCGAGGATAGGATGACTGACGAGCAAAAGAAGATTCTTACTTACTTGAAAAAGCGTAAGACACCTGCTGACCTAAAGTCAGTGAGGCTACAGACAAAGATCGACAAGCAGACAACTGTGAACTGCCTAAACGCTCTGCTAAAGAAAGGCTGCATCAAAACATCGTTTAGGATAGACCCGTTTACTAAAGAACGTGTTTGGGAGTGGGTCAAGGACGAATATGAGGCCAAGAAGGTGTCCAGACCGAAGAAGAAGTTCAAGCCTGTTCTATCCAAACCTAAGCAAAAAGAGGAAGGCGTAGACATCAGTTTCTTTAATAATCCGTTCAATCTGAGGGTAGCGTGAATGAGCTGGCTCTTTTCGCGGGCGCTGGTGGAGGCATACTCGGAGGACATTTACTTGGATGGCGAACCGTCTGTGCAGTCGAATGGGAACCCCACGCCGCAAGCGTACTTGTGCAGCGACAAAATGATGCGGTTCTCCCGACTTTCCCGATTTGGGATGACGTTCAGACTTTTGACGGAAAGCCGTGGAGAGGCATTGTTGATGTCGTATCTGGAGGGTTTCCCTGTCAAGACATTTCAGCCGCAGGAAAGGGCGCAGGAATTGATGGAGAGCGATCAGGTATGTGGCGAGAAATGGCAAGGATCATTTGCGAAGTACGACCCCGATACGCATTCATTGAGAACTCACCAATGCTCACTACTAGAGGACTCGATGTCGTCTTGTCAGACCTTGCCAGCATGGGGTTTGATGCGAGATGGGGAGTGTTGGGAGCAGCCGACGTTGGAGCTCCGCATCAGAGGGACAGAATCTGGGTTGTGGCCCACGCCCGTGGCGAGCGATGTGAGCTCTCGCAACACGCCTTACGCGCAGGGCGGGACACCGCTGTCGCTGGCTGTGAAGATTTGGCCTACTCCAATCGTAAATGGAAATTACAACAAGAAAGGTCTGAGTCCAACGAGCGGAGACGGATTGGCAACGGCGGTGATGAAATGGCCCTCACCAAGAACTGCGGGGATGTGCGGGGGCTCAGGCTCTTGGGAGTTGCTGAAAAACAATGTCGGGATAGGGCAAGCCCGCCTTATGGGAGCGGGGAATGGTGGAAAGTTGAACCCGACGTGGGTCGAGTGGCTGATGGGGTGGCCGCTAGAGTGGACAGACTTAAAGCCATTGGAAATGGACAAGTTCCAGCAGTGGCAGCAACAGCATGGAAATTGTTAACAGAGGAGATGCAATGAATCTAAACGAAGCAGCAGCCATGAGCGCAGCACAAGACATCATCGAGCAGGCGCAGTCAACCAGTGCGCTAGAACAGCGAGCGTTAGCTATCGTCAACCTTTCCGTAGAACTCCACAGGAAAGCGATAGACCTTCGCTTACAAGCAGAAGAGATTCTCAAAGAGATAAGGTTCGGGCTAAAATGAAGATTGGCTCCTTCCCCTCCTTTGCCCGACGCGACGTTGGGCGTTTTTTTGTATGAACGCGGCGGTCTATACGGCGATCTTTGGCAACTATGACCCATTGCACTATGCGGTCAAGCAAAGCGTTCCTACGGCCTTCTACGCGATCCTGGACGGTGCTAAGAAGCCTCAAGGATGGCAACAAGTCATCACAAGCAGACGCTTCTCAGATCCGCGTATGGATGCTAAGTGGTTTAAGGTATTCCCAGACAAGCTAGAGTTCGCTGAGGACTACGTTATCTGGATAGACGGGTCGATAAGGATCACGAGCCCTGAGTTTGTGGCCTACATGATCGACCAGGCCGGAGATACGATGGCAGCATTCCAACACCCTTGGCGGACTTGTATCTACCAAGAGGCCGGAGAGTGTTGGGATATGGTCAAGTATCAAGATCAACCTATCTTGGCTCAGGTCGAGCACTATCGGGATCAAGGGTGGCCGCAGGATGCAGGTCTTATTGCTGGCGGGGTGTTATGTTGGAAGCGGAGCTACATCAATCCCCAGGCTAATCAAGACTGGTGGATCGAGATGATGAAATGGACGCTACAGGATCAACTGTCGTTTCCGATCATTGCGGACAGAAACGGGTTAGAGGTTAATGTTTGTACAGAAAACCTCATGGATAACAAATACTTTCAGGTGGTAGCCCACCATAGGATGGCGGAGTATGAAAAAAGTTCCGATACTCATTTGTACGGTAGGGAGTCCAAGTCTTGAAATCACGTTGTCGAGCATCCGTCTTTACGCCAAAGAAGCGCCTATATATCTGTCAAGTCGGGCCGAGACAATGGACGAACGAATTTACAAGTGGGTACTCAACTCGGCGGGTAACTTTGGTGATGCCTACAACCGGATCATGGACGACGCATTCCAATACCACGATGCAGTCATCATTGCCAACGACGACATCTGCCTGACTCCAGACTCCTACAGACTCATTCTTGAGGATGCCGAGCATCTACAGAAGGCGGGACATAAGATCGGGGTTTTAGGTGCTAGGTCTGACAATATCCTGGAAGCCCAGAACATCCGGTTCGAGGGTGGTGCAAGACACGGGATGAAGTGGGCGGAAGAACAGACGATCAAAGAGACGAGCGTCATTGCGCCGATCTTTGCTTACATCACGAAGGAAGCATTCCAAGCGGTTAGGTTTCCGCCGATCAATTGGTTTTCAGATAACGTCTTTTGTCATACACTTACGGTATGTGACTTTAAGCATTTTGTTTCAAGGAGTTACGTTCACCACGCAGGCAGTCAGACGGTGGGTAAGGACGACTCTAAGAACATCAAGGAGGCAGCAGCATGGCTGTGGAAAAACGAACCGGGGATAGCAAAGCATTACCGTCTCCCTACAGAATGAAAGTTCCTCCTGTACCCATCAGGTATGACCGGAAAGTAGGCATTCCTTTGCAACCACAAAAGGCTAAAAAATGAAAGGCTTGCTTTCCCCTAAAGTCATGATCGTTGTTAAACAAAACAACGAAGAAGATGATGAGAGTTGTCCGCTTCCAACGCAAGATGAGGCTTTGAACGAAGAGAACAAGGCAATCGCAAAAGAGAAGGCAATGTATGGCCCTGAACGAGAGGGTGATACGCAGTTCTGGAGAGATTTAGGCGCAAAGTGGCGTATCTCTGCAAGCCAAGCACAAGAAAGGCGTTGCGGTAATTGCGAATACTTCGACATGGACATGAAAGATTGCCTGCCAGAAGGCGCGGGCTATTGCCATCAGTGGAACTTTATGTGTGCGCCAGATAAGTCTTGCGCTTCTTGGGAGATGGGCGATGAAGAAAGCGATATGGGAGAAGGCGAGACCGAAGAAACTGGGGAAGAGTGAATCTCTTTCCAAGTCTGAGAAGAAGTCCGCTAAGGCTATGGCCGCATCTGCTGGCAGACCTTACCCGAATCTTGTGGATAACATGAGAGCAGCGAGGAAGAAATGAAAAAGACCAAGACTGAGAAGAAAATCAGTAAGGTTTACAACGAGTTCAAGGCTGGCAAGCTACATTCAGGCAAAGGTGGCCCGATTGTAAAAAGCCCTGCCCAGGCTCGTGCGATTGCGCTTTCTGAAGCTGGTGTGAAGAAAAAGAAATGACTGCCGCTTGGACTAGGAAAGAAGGTAAGAACGCTAAGGGTGGTCTGAATGAAAAGGGTCGGAAGTCTTACGAGGCTGCTAACCCTGGCTCTAACCTGAAGGCTCCAGTTAAGAGTGGCGATAACCCACGCAGAGCGAGTTTTCTAGCGAGGATGGGTAACATGCCAGGGCCAGAGCGCAAGCCTGATGGTAGCCCTACTAGACTTCTTTTAAGCCTAAAGGCATGGGGTGCGAGTAGTAAGGAAGATGCAAGGTCAAAAGCAAAGGCTATTTCAGCGAGGAACAAGAAGTGAAGCGCAGAAAGGGTCTGCTGGACGAAGAGAAGTTCTTGCCTCCGCTGCCGGAGCAGTTGCCGAGAGGTGTGAGTTCGCTTCCAGGGTACGGGCAGACAAGTCCTGTAGCACAGGGTCTATAGAAATTTCGTTGTATTCCCAAGCGAAGAATCTAAAGTGCGTATCATGGAGATAAACGGTAAGCCTGTAGTCATAGACGAAGAAGAGCTTATGAGATCAGGTTTATTAGGCCAGTAATCTGTTGCAAACAAACAACGAATGGACACTAAACAATCTGAAGATACTGAGAAAAAGATTCCACCGGCTGCTGGCAATGGGAGGCCAAAGGGTTCGCCTAATAAGTCCACTGCTGCGGTGAGAGAAGCTATTGCGAAAATGGCTGAGATGAACGCTCCGAGGTTCGCAATGTGGTTGGATGAGGTGGCTCAGAAGAGCCCAGAGAAGGCTTGCGACATCTATCTGAGAGCAATCGAGTACCACATACCTAAATTAGCCAGGACAGAGGTAACGGGAACTGACGGTCAACCTGTCCAAATGCAAGTGTCATGGGCGCAACCAGAATAGTCATCCCTTATGCACCGAGGGAGCAACAACTTCAGATCCACAATGCGCTATCAGATAAGCGTTTTGCCGTTGTTGTCGCGCATAGAAGATGTGGAAAGTCGGTATCTGCGATCAACCATCTCATTCGAGCAGCGATAGAAAACAACAAGGAGGCTCCGAGATATGCGTTTATTGGGCCTACCTATTCCCAGACCAAGCGAGTTATCTGGGATTACCTCCTCAAATTTACCCAACCCCTCAACGCCACTGCCAATATTGCGGAGCTACGGGTTGATTTCTGGAACAGGAGGATTCAGCTTGCAGGATCTGATAACCCAGACTCTTTGCGAGGACAGTATTTCGATGGGGTTGTATTCGATGAATTTGGCGATCAAGACCCGCGTATCTGGTCGGAAGTGGTTCGTCCAGCCTTGTCGGACAGGATGGGATGGGCTCTCTTCCTCGGAACCCCAAAAGGCGCAAATCACTTTAAGACCTTAAGAGACCATGCAGCAGAGCATAACGATTGGGCCATGCTTGAGTTCAGAGCGTCAGAGACAGGTCTTATCCCTCAATCTGAACTCGATGCAGCTCGATCAGAGATGGGGGACGATAAGTACCTGCAAGAGTTTGAGTGTTCCTTCGACTCAGCCATCGAGGGTGCTTACTACGGACAGCTTCTCAATGAGTTACCGTCTGAAAGGTTCCATGACATCCCTGTAGATGGCATAGCCAAGACTTACGCAGCATGGGATCTAGGGATAGGCGATTCCACTGCTATCTGGGTCTGCCAGAGAGTAGGCTTAGAGACAAGGCTTATCGACTTCGTTGAGAACCACGGGCAAGGCTTGGATTGGTATGTGAACTGGCTCAGGACAAACAACTACGAGCTTGCAGAGCAATTACTTCCGCATGACGTACAAGTCAGAGAGTTAGGCTCAGGCAGATCAAGGCTCGAACTTCTACAGGAAGCAGGCTTAAACATCACAATCGTGCCAAGGATGGGTGTAGATGACGGGATACAGGCCGTGAGAAGGCTGATTCCTTACTGTTGGTTCGACCCTAAGACTAAGCGCGGTGTGGACGCGCTACGCAATTATCGGAGACAATACGATGATAAGCGTCAAGTCTATTGGGACAAGCCTCTTCACGATTGGGCATCTCACGCAGCAGACGCATTTCGGTATTTAGCGGTCGGGATGAATGAGACAACAAGTTGGTCCAAGCCTCTGAAACCTAACGTATCTTGGGTGGTCTGAAATGGATGATGGTCGGCTAAAAGCAATCCTACAAGGCGAGATCGACAACGCTATTGGTTTCTTGGAGACAGAGACCGTCGAGCAACGTAAGAACGCACTTACCGCGTACATGAGGGACCCATACGGCAACGAGGTCGAGGGCAGGTCTCAGATTGTCACGGGTGAGGTCGCTGAGGCTGTAGACGGGATGCTGCCGCCTCTCATGCGTCTATTTACATCTGCGGATCAGATCGGCGTGTTCGAGCCCGTAGGACCAGGTGATGAGCCATTAGCTAAACAAGCAACCGAATACTGCAACTGGGTGCTGATGAAACAGAACCCAGGTATTGCGATCATGCACGATTGGTTCAAGGACGCGATCCTTCAGAAGGTCGGGATCGTCAAGGCTTACTGGGATGACTCTATTTCGGTCAATAAGGAGCAATACGCGAACCTGACGGACGATGAACTTGCGATGCTTCTTTCTGACGGGGCGATGGAGATCGCAGGTCAAGAGACGATAGAGCAAGAGATGGACGGGCAAGTCATGCGTGTCCATAACGTGGCTCTGATGAGAAAGACCAAGGCAGGCAGGGTCAAGGTCGAGAACGTACCTCCAGAGGAGTTCCTGATCTCTAAGGCAGGCAAGACCGTGAGAGACACGCCATTTGTCGCTCACAGAAAGCCCATCACGAGGTCAGACCTGATTGCGATGGGGTTCGATGCCGAGATCATCATGAACCTGCCGGTATACAACGACCTTGAGTTCTCTGCGGAATACATTGCAAGATACAACCGAGACGAGCAGCCCTTCATGGAGCCTAGTCTCGATAAGTCGATGCAGACGGTTGAGGTGTTCGAGTGCTACCTAAAGACTGATTACGATGGTGATGGGATTGCGGAGCTAAGGCAGGTTTACTTCTCTGGGAACGAGATACTTGCAAATGAAGAAACCGACTATGTTCCGTTCTACTCTATTTGCCCTATTCCGATACCTCATCGCTTTTTTGGGGATTGTCCTGCTGATCGTACAGTCGATCTCCAGCTTATCAAGACTACTGTAACGAGGCAGATGCTCGATAACATGTACCTTCAGAACAATACCCGCATGGGTGCTGTCGAAGGTCAGGTCAACCTGGATGACCTCTTAAGCGTTACGCCTGGCGGTGTGGTCAGGCTCAAGAATCCTGCCGCTCTAGTCCCCATACAAACGCCTCCTGTCGGCCAGCAAGCCTTTCCGCTTCTTGAATACTTAGACCAGGTTCAAGCCAAGAGAACGGGTCTCACAGAGGCTTCCCAGGGCTTAGACCCCAACATCTTGCAGAACGTGACTGCTGCGGCAATTGCGGCGCTCACACAAGCATCACAGGGCAAGATCGAACTCATTGCTCGCGTCTTTGCTGAGACAGGTGTAAAAGACTTGTTCAAAGGACTCTTACATCTCTTATGCAAGTATCAGGACAAGGCAGTCATCCTGCGGATGCGTGGGCAGTACGTCCAGTACGATCCGAGAGAGTGGTCGAACCAATACGATGTCTCAGTGAATGTGGGTCTTGGGACAGGCAACATCGAGCAAAAGATGGCGATGCTCTCAATGGTTCTCTCAAAGCAAGAGCAGATGCTCCAAATGTTGGGTCCAAACAATCCTTTAGTGTCGCTCTCGCAATATCGTGCAACGCTCGGCAAACTGGTTGAGGCGGCAGGGTTTGCGGATTCTGCTGAGTTCTTCAAGCCTGTCACGCAAGAGGTCGATCAAGCTCTTGCTCAACCCCAACAACAAGGTCCAGATCCTGCGGTTCAGATGATGATGGCCCAAGCGCAAGCAGACATCGAGATCAAGCGTCAGAAAGCAATGGCCGACATCCAGCTTGCAAGAGAGAAGGCCATAGCCGAGTTGGAGCTTAAGAAGATGGAGTTCGAGGCCGAGGCTCAGATGAAGGCTATGAAGGTAGGCGCAGGTATTACTTCTAACATCGAGATACCAGGGTAATCATGGCTACTTACAACGGCTATACAACGGACCAACTTAGGGCGTTTGTCGATCAGTATTTCTCAAACCCGAATAGCGCGGACATCCAGTATCTTGTCAACCAAGGCCTGATACCAAACACCAACCCTGATACATTGCTTTACTTTGGCTTGACGAATATGTTGGGCTTTAGTCCGAGCCAAGCCCAGGCAGCGGTGTCAGATGTGTTCTCTAGTTCGTCTGTCACTGAGCCAGGAACGCCTGAGCCTGTCTACGAACCACCTCCGGTTTACGAACCGCCTCCAGCGCCTCCTCCGGTTTATGAGCCTCCTCCGGTTTACGAGCAGCCACCTGTTTATGAGCCACCACCTGTTACAACACCAACGATTACAGAGGTAATCAATGCGGTAACTCAGCCTGTTACGCCAACGCTTGAGTCCTGGCAGAAGCTCGATGCTAGCGGGAACATCGTCAACAAAACGATGGCCGACTACACGATTGCCGAGATGATTCCGTATGCTCAGAACATCATCGCCCAACAACAAGCGGCAGGGACGTATGTAACGCCAGCGCAATTCCAAGCGTTTGCAGCTCAGCAAGGCGTTCCTGAGGGACAGATTCCGATGTTGATTGCTGGCCTGACGTTCCCGACGGCTCCAGTTACACCAACAACCCCAACAACTCCAACAACACCAACGACCCCAACAACACCGACAGGAACAAGACCGCTCTCTGCCTACACAAGCGCAGAGATGATTCCATATATCCAAAACCTGCTGAACAGCAATCCGTATGCGACATCACAAGCGGTTAGGCAGTATGCGTTATCGCAAGGTGTACAACCTGGTGTGATTGACGCGGCATTGTCTGGCGTTCAGATACCTACTGCTAACTTCTCCAACTTCACGGTTGGTGGAGGCAACACCAAGTTAGCAACACCGACCACGGACTTCTTTTACGGTGTCGGTCCTACCGAGCAAGCTCCTTATATGTTCAAGTCCGGTGCTGCCGGATATACGCGTCTGTTGCCTCAGTCGCTAGAGTTTGGCATCCCTGCTGTCACGGGAACCAAACCCTTGTTTACGCCTAGCATCTTCGATAAAGAGCAACTGCAAAAAAGTTATGAGGCTCAGACCGGAGCAACCTACGGCGGCGAGTCGGTTCAAGATCAGTTGCAGCAAGCAAGTTACAAAGGCGGCAAGATAACCGAAGAGAAGATTGCTTACGAGAAGGGCGGGAAGGTAAAGGGTCTGCTAGGCCCAAATCCTCCGACTCCAGATGATGGTTACGGAAGTCTCCAGGTCGGTGAGTACGTCATCCGCAAGAAAGCGGTCAACAAATACGGCGAGGATTTCTTGAAAGCGCTCAACGAATCACGGTTACCTAAAGACAAGGTTAAGAGTCTCTTATGACAAAATGGGAGCGAGCCAAGGCTTTACTTGGCGATGAGTTTCTGCAAGAGGTCTTTGCTGAGTTGGAAAAAGACAACATCTTGCGTATCATCAACAGCAATCCTGATGAGATTGACAAACGCGAAGAGGCTTACGGGTCGATTCGGGCAGTCAATCAGGTAAAAGCCCGTTTGGAAGCTATTGCCGCCGAAGGCGAGATGGTGAAAAAACGGTTTCGTATATTTTGAATTGAGGTTAGTTTATGGAAGGCAGCAACCCGCAAGGGACTAGCTTGACAGTGGGACAGGCAGCAAATGCGTTCTTAGGGATGATGGGTGGCGGCGAACCTCCGCAGGAGCAAGTTCAAGACCAACCAGACGAGCAAGAGCTTGTTGCCAGTGAATCTGAGCCAGAGGAGTCTGGAGAGGAAGTTCAAGAGGAGGAACAGCGTTTTGTCGTAAAAGCAGCAGGCGAAGAACGCGAGGTGACCCTCCAAGAACTGATCGAAGGCTACCAAAAGGGTACGGATTACCACAAAAAGACTAATCAGCTTGCCGAGCAGCGAAAGACGGTCGAGGCCGAGAAAGCTGCAATCGAGCAAGCAAAGCAGGCGAGAGATGCTTACTCAGAGCGTTTGAAGGTGATGGATAACTTCCTGTCACAGCAGATGCAGGGTGAGGATATTGAAAGTCTGAAGGAAACCGATCCGATCGCTTATGCGGTCAAGGTTGCAGAACGTACGCAGCAAGAAAAGCAGTTGGCTCAATTACGCGCTGAACAGCAACGCATTGCCAGAGAGCAACAGGCCGAGCACGAAGCGGTGATGGAGAAGCGTCTTGTTGAGGAAGCTAAAAGGGTTGCCGAGGCAATTCCTGATTACGCGCATCCTGAGAAGGGTGAGAAGGTACGGTCTGAACTTCGGAGTTTTGCCAAGTCCATCGGGTATTCGGACGCTGAACTGGCAAATGCAACAGACTCTCGTGCTGTGTTGACATTGTGGATGGCAAGCCAGTACCAGAAACTGCAAAAGGCCAAGCCTGGTGTGACCAAGAAGGTTGCTGAGGCTCCCAAGATGCTTAGGTCTGGGAACGCGACAGGTAAGACCATAGCCACAGAAGCTGCAAAACAGGACTTTGCGCGTTTACGCAAGACAGGAAGTCGGCAAGACGCTGCAAGGGTTTTTGAAAGATTCTTGTAACTTTTTTCTTTGGAGTTTTATTATGACTGTACCTTCAGGCACTTTTCAAACGTTTACTGCGATTGGGCAGCGGGAAGATTTAACGGATTAAACTATTCTGTTAGAATAGACCAGTCCCCTTGATGTTTGGAGTAATGGATTGGGAAAACTAACAGCAACAAAGCAGGAATTAGAGACGCTTTCAAAGACCATGAATTGCGAACAAATCGGTCAGAGATACGGGTGTAGCGCAGAACTTGTAAGGAGGGCCTTACATAGTTTTGATATACCTGTAAGCCGTAGGTCATTTGACCCACCGGCTAAGGATCTTGTTGATTTGTATCAAACGATGTCTATGAAGAGCATTGCTGAGCATTACGGCGTAGGCGAGACTGTGGTTTTCAAAAGGCTTAAAGAGCATGGAATCGCTCTTAAAGAGTTTGGAAATCATCGTCTTAAGACCGGAAGGTCTTTTACACAAGAGCATCGCCAAAATCTAAGCAAGGCTCACAAAGGCAAGTGGTCTGGTGAAAAGAATCCTAATTGGAAAGGCGGCGTTCACACGGAAAACCTTGCGGCACGAGCCACCGGAGAATACAAGCAATGGCGTTTAGCAGCCCTTGCTATGAAATCGGGTGCTTGTGAAAGTTGTGGTGTTAAACAAGGCCATGTTTGTGAATGTTGTGGTGTGGCAATAAGGCTTCATGTCCATCATGTAAAAAGTTTTTCTAAGCATAAAGACGCTCGTTTTGATCCTGCTAATGCTGAAGTTTTATGCCCTAAATGCCATTTCGCCAGGCATCACTGAATAATCGGGTGAATTGCTGGAAACCCCTTAGAGCCTTGAGTACCAAAGCGTAATAATCTCAAGGATTGGGCAATCAGC
>Ga0209358_10002666_pt1 | contig 13478 bp, 9 predicted proteins | sample LauGreFa1BDMLBSN_2_FD_187574 | JGI IMG/M metagenome (GOLD analysis project Ga0209358, IMG submission 187574) | Freshwater lake microbial communities from Lake Michigan, USA - Fa13.BD.MLB.SN (SPAdes) (version 2) | ecosystem: Environmental > Aquatic > Freshwater > Lake | place: Lake Michigan, USA... | reverse complement strand
GCACAAATATGGACATCCACAATATTTCCATGAGCTTTATTCTTGATATACTCAAGTGTGATTTTACTGTCAATGGCGGGCTGTGTATTCGGCATGCAGACAATATCGGTAAAACCTCCATTGGCTGCGGCAGCAGTACCTGTGGCGATTGTTTCTTTATACTCTTGGCCGGGCTCGCGTAGATGAACATGCATATCCACGAATCCAGGTGCTGCAATCATATCTTTTGCATCTATGACAATGCAATCATTCAAAGGTTTGAATGATTCATCCGGATAGGATATATGCCCTGTTTCATCAATGAGAAGATTGCAAGTGATGTCAATATTCTCGAGTGGACTTATGACATGAATGTTTTGGAAGAAATACTTATTCATTCTGAATGATCTTTCCAAGGAATGTGTTGCGATGATATTCCGAAGGACCATGGATCTGTATTGCTTTTCGATGCTCTGCGGTTCCATATCCTTTGTTTTTCGCAAAATAATAAAGTGAACCGACTTTTGAGTCGATTTCCTTCATTATTCTATCCCTTGTCACCTTTGCAATGATGGATGCAGCTGCAATTGAGAAGCAATGATGATCACCCTTGATGATTGTAGTGAATGGAATGGTTGGATGCTCGAAATAATTGCCATCTATCAAAGCATGAACATTTGAACGATAGATGTCTTCAAGAGCCATTGTCATTGCCAATCTTGTGGCAACTCGAATATTGACTCGATCAATCTGTTCATGATCGATTATACCTATTCCAATGCAAATAGCTTGCTGATAAATCTTTTCAAAGAGAAATTCCCTCTTTTCTTCGGAAAGAACTTTGGAGTCTCTACAACCTAAATCATTATTGGTATTTGGTGGAAAGATGACAGCCGCCGATACCACGGGCCCTGCAAGTGAACCTCTTCCCGCTTCATCTATGCCGGCAACTAATAGCCCATCAGACCAATATTCCTTCTCAAATTCATTTCCCGGAATGAATGTGGTCTTTTTCTGTTTCATCAGCGGATCAATGTGAGAAATTCATTACGCAATGGTAATTCATCACGAAGACTTCCTCTCATTACTGATGTGACCATCGATGCCTTGTCTTCTGATTCATTGACACCTCTTGCAATCATGCAATAATGCTTTGATTCTATCACTACGCCAAGCGCTTTGGGCTTGATGATGTCTTCAATGAAATCTGCAATCTGCTCACCCAATTCTTCCTGTATCTGACCTCTTCTTGAAAACCATTCCACAATGCGTGAAAGCTTGGATAAACCCAGTACATGATCACCGGGAATATATCCAATCGCACATGTTCCTGAAATCGGTTGCCAATGATGAGAGCACACAGACATCACCGTGATATTCCTGCTGATGATCAATTCATCAACTTGTTTCCTATTGGGAAATACAGTGATTTTTGGAGCAGCTTCAAATCTACCGGCGAATAATTCATTGACCCACATTTTAGCCAGTCGATGAGGTGTATTCATGCTATTTGGATCATTGCGATCGATGCGAAGAATATTAAAAATATCACCGAATTTCTCAGTGAGTTCCTCGATCATCATGTCTCTTTCTTCTCTAGCGACAGGGAGATTACCATTTGCATCAAATAATTGGGCACCTTGTTCATTTACCTTAGGAAAGAAATCTTTGACAAATTCATGTATCAAAGAATCCGATACAGCTATATCGCCAATTGCTTCACGAGTTGCTTTCATGAGGGGTGATTGTTGACCATTTTCTTTCATGACATTACTTCCCTGTTTATTGCAGATTCATGATTATATACCGGAATGCTGACCGGTTCACCAAAGTATTCCACAAAGTTTTGATCCGATTCGAATAATTTGATGGAATGCAATGTGCCACTCGTAATCTTCGGCTCTAAAATGCTCCAAAATCGAATTGCTAGATTTTCTGCTGTGGGAATTATGCCCTGAAGAAAATCGACATCATAATTCAAATGCTTGTGATCGACTTTATCAACAACATTGTCTTCAATGATATCACGCAGTTTTTTTAGGTCAATTACATAACCAGTTTCCGGATCAGGCATGCCTTTTACTGTAACTTCCAATGTATAATTGTGTCCATGACCGAGAGGATTATTACATTTGTCAAAAATTTGTTCGTTTTTTTCATGTGAAAAGGTTGGATTGAACAAGCGATGTGCTGCGGAAAAATGCATTTTCCTAGTTACATAGACCATTTTCTTGTCTCCTAAAAAAGAATTCTGTGATTTAAAACAGACTTCTATCAAGAATTGTTCCATCACTACGTCAAACCTACGAATTTTGATGTGCATTCAATATATATTCATGAATTTACAAGTACTTATAATGAAAAGTCATACTCATCGCAAGAATTTGGGGAAAACATTGTTCATAGCGATACTCCATCTATCATTATTATCAATCACTTATGCCAATGGTTATGAATCGGTTATGAGTGATCAAGCACTATTGCGTAAAGAAAAATTACAGTCTGTTGAACTAGAGGCAGGACTCTCAGTCACAATACAAGGAGAGACCAATTCTGCTGACTGCATACTGAAGATAGGAGGAAGAGATTCTTTATCAATGGAGATTTCCGGGCCTTTTGGAATCAGCGTTGCAAGATTATTCGCCGATAAACAGTATTTCTTGTTTCATGACATGTTGCAAGGTAGAGCTATCGAAGGAGTTCCAAGTCAGGAACAATTGTCCGAAGTCACTTTCATGCCTTTATCATTTGATGATTATGCCTCTCTACTGAGAGCAGAGCCACCCGGAGACCCCTTGACTTTCACCTTGGTTGACACATTCATCGATTCCACTAAGTTATTGTATAAGAGATCTATCTCCGGAAAGACAATGGAATTCATCCTATGCTCCAAAGAAAATGGTATCATCAAAGAATATCAAAGGAAAAATCAGGATGGAACGATTGAATTGGCAATGATATATGATGGATATACTCTGATAGACGGAATTGACATGCCTTCAACAGTGACCTTAAGCGCACCCATTCGTGGCTTGCAGATGACTGTTTCTGCAGAGAAAATCACGCTCAATGGCTTATTGCCTTCATTGCGTTTTCAACTTCCCTCTTCCATCACACCTTTACGCATGGAATGATGTATTCATGATGAATCTTTTCCATCGTTCAGTCTTTGTAATTTCATCATTTCTCTTCATCTGTTTGATGCTTGAGTTACCCTTGCATGCGCAAACATCCAAGGATTCAAGTGATATACAGATCAAAACCAATAGATCCGGCCTTGATTCAACCGTGACATATACCTCCCGTGATAGTACTGTTTTTTCACTTAAAAAGAGAACAATGCTTCTAAAGGGTGATGCTGAGATCTCAATCAAAAAGCAAAAGCTCAATGCAGAGTCCATAGAAATCGATTTCAATGAGTCCATGGTCAAAGCTCAAGGGAAAAAAGATTCAATTGGACTCAAGATTGGATATCCTCGATTTGAAGACAATGGCGAAGAATTTTCAGGAGAAACAATCCTCTTTAATCTTGAAACCAAAAAAGGTACAATTACCTACGGAGAGAGTAAGGCCGATGAAGGTGGATTTTATTATGGATCTAAAGTCAAGAAAAGTTCTGACAATACCCTCTTTATAGAAAATGGTTGTTATACAACTTGTACGCAACCTCATCCACATTTCTACTTCGGTGCATCAAAAATGAAAGTGGTCACTGATGACAGAGTGTTTCTCGACAATATCTCATTTGTAGTCGAAGATGTCCCAATCATCACACTTCCCATTGGTGTTTATGTTCCGAATAAAAGTGGCAGAACTTCAGGTTTACTTTTCAATATTCCTTATGTATCTACTGTTGATGGTATTGTTGCACAAAATCTCGGATATTTTTGGGCTATCAATGATTATGTGGATGCTCAATTCACCGCAGATATATTCAGTAAAACCGGATATCTGTTCCGCAATGTTTGGCGATATGCAATTCAAAATCGTGTCAATGGAAATATCTCCATTGAATATGGAAGAAGAAGGTCTGATGCACAATCTGATTATGGCAATAGTTGGAGGATTACCGGTTCGCATCAACAAACCATCAATCCACAATCTCGCATAACAGCATCATTCAATGTTGCCACTTCATCATATATCAATCGCTATGCAAGCAATTTGAATGAAAGACTCACGCAGTCACTATTCTCAAATGCAGGATACTCATCCTCATTTGAAAATGGCACAACATTGGGAATCGACATTGCTTCCACGCAAAATATCGTAACGAAAGAATATTCTGTCAATCCAAATGTCACTTATAATGTTCCAACATTCTTCCCATTAAAAGGAAGAGTTTCAGGTAATTCTTGGATGAGTGATATCGGTGTTTCTTATTTCGTGCGTGGAGCATTCTCACATAATTCCGTGAGATCAATTCTCTCTGCAGATCCCCAGAATCCACTTGTGAGAGATACCGTATTCAATGAAAAGAACTCAAGCGTCATTCGACATAATCCTTCTATCAGCATTTCTCCAAAACTTGGATATTTTTCAATCACACCAAGTATTTCCTATTCTGAAAATTGGTATTTCAGGACATTGACAAGATCAATGAATCCAAATGATTCCACTATAATCGAAACAACCGAAACAAGTTTTACTCCACTTCGAGAAACACAATTCCAAGCTTCAATCGGTATTGGCACTCGCCTGTTCGGACTCATGAAACCTCGCATATTCGGATTAAACGCATTACGTCATACATTCTCACCGACAATTGCATTGTCCTATGTGCCTGAATACTCTTCGCAAAATTCTGATAATATCAAGGTATATAGAGATTTTAGACAAAATCGCGACATAGAATATTCACGATTCGAAAATGATGGCGGAAGATCCGGCACAAAAGGTTCCACATTCATCAACTATGCATTAAGTAATCGTTTTGAGGCAAAAGTCATTCAAAATGATTCTGCAGACAAGAATATCGATCTCTTGCAATTGGATATTTCAGGTTCATATGCAGTATCGCTTGATTCCATGCGCTGGAGTGCAATAACAATGGCATTCAGAACACCATCCATCGGCATGTTCAATTTGAATGGAAATGCAGGATTCACACTGTATGATGAAGCGGTAAATCAATTCGGTGCAATGATTCCTATCAATTCTTTACTCATAGAGAATGGGAAAGGACTCGCAAGATTAACAAATGCTTCCATCAATATTTCAACACAATTTGCATCCGGCTCTTTATCAATGGGAGATGGCCAAAATGATTCAACTAATCAAGAATTATGGGGTCCTGCTTCTGATAGATTTGCAGTGAGAACAATTGCGGATAGAGATGATGTAGATTATTTCGGAGAACGAGGTATTGGAGGACGCCCCTTACATTTCCCATGGTCTGTTTCAACCAGTGTCACTTATTATTATGGTGAACCAATCAGAGGAATGATTTCGAGAAGATTCGATGCTCGCGCGGATATTGACATTCGATTGACATCTACATGGAATGTCAAATCTTCATTCAGTTATGATTTCATCAATTCCATGCTCGTTGCCCCAAGCATTTCATTGATTAAAGATTTGGATTGCTGGGAATTATCAGCCAATTGGTATCCAACCGGATTCAATCAAGGTTTCATCATCCGTTTTGCAGCGAAGGCCTCGCAATTGCGAGACCTTCAATTAATCAAGCGGACATTACCCGCATATCGATGATTCAACTTTATTGAAAAGCAATTGCCAAGAATTGCTGTTTTTCATATTCATGTTTCTTACCAAATCCTGTTGCCGGACTCGCAGCTTCAGGTCTACCCGCATAAGACAAAGATTGACCATTACTAAGAACTTCCATGAGTCTCGGAGCTATGAAGAACCATGAGCCTTGATTCTTTGGTTCTTCCTGTACCCAAACAATACTCTTTGCATTTGAATATGTGGCAAGAATATTTCGAGCAATATCATCTTTGAATGGATACAATTGCTCAACTCTGATGATGGCAACAGATTGCTCCTTGTGAAGCTTTGCTCTTTCATTGATTAAGTCATAATACACTTTACCTGTGCAGATCAAAACCTTTTCAACAGAATTAGGATTTGCAATATTATTATCATTCAATATTTCACTGAATGAAGAAACAAGCAAATCATTCAATACAGAAATAGGCTTACGCAATATCTCTTTCGGTGACATTACAATCATTGGCTTGCGATATGGAGCCTTGACTTGTCTGCGTAATGCATGGAAATACTGAGCAGGTGTAGTAAAGTTGCACACAATCATATTATTCTCTGCACAAAGCTGAAGGAAGCGTTCCAATCGAGCGCTGGAGTGCTCAGGACCTTGACCTTCATAACCATGAGGCAAAAGTAAAGTTAGATTTGAATGCTGACCCCATTTTGCTTCGGAACTACTGATGAATTGATCAATCACCGCTTGTGCTCCATTGACAAAATCACCGAATTGTGCTTCCCACAAAGTAAGACCATTCACAAGTATGGTGGAATAACCGAATTCAAATCCAAGAACGGCAACTTCTGAAAGTGGACTATTGAAGATTCGAAGTTTTCCTTGATCATTAGACAAAGAATTGAGTAGAATCAATTCTTCTTCTGTTTGAAAATCCCTCAATATTGCATGTCGATGACTGAATGTTCCGCGACCGCAATCTTGACCACTCATGCGAATATCATGTCCTTCCAATAGAAGCGAACCAAATGCAAGAGCTTCACACATAGCCCAATCGAGGGCAGGTTGCTCGGATTCAAGCATATGCGAACGCTTATTGAGTAAATCTATGACTTTGGGATTCGCAGTGAATCCTTGAGGAACAGTTGAAATTGACTTTGCTATTGCGTGTAAGATATGTGGTTCAACTTTTGTGTTCACGGTTGCAAACACATCAGCACCTGCATAAGGATTATGCACTTTTGAATTAACGGAATTTCTAGCTGAAAATGCTGAATTCAATTCTTCCTTCACTTCACCAATGATTGCATTCAATTCTTCTTCTGTAAATACACCGCCTGCCTTGAGTGATTGTGCATATTTAACACGAACCGGAACTTGCGCTTTGATTTTTTTATAGAGAAGCGGCTGAGTATAACTCGGTTCATCTGTTTCATTGTGACCATATTTGCGATAACAGAATAAGTCAACAATGACATCATCATTGAACTTTTGTCGATATTCAAATGCAAACATTGCTGCAATGCGTACTGCCTCAGGATCATCTCCATTCACATGAATGATTGGAACTTGAAGCATCTTAGCAATATCACTAGCATATGGAGTGGATCTTCCATCATCGGGTGATGTTGTGAAGCCGATTTGATTATTGATGATCACATGAATCGTCCCACCCGTTTTATAACCTGCAAGGCGGGATAAATTCAATGTTTCAGGTACTACGCCTTGACCGGCAAATGCAGCGTCTCCGTGCACGAGAATGGGTAGGTGAGAATCACAGTCTGTATCTCCGATCAAATCATCCAATGCTCTTGCAATTCCTTCCACCACAGGATTCACTGCTTCCAAGTGACTTGGATTTGGCGCCAGCATGACGCTTACTTGTTCGCCGGTTCTGGAAGTATATATTCCTGTTGCACCTAGGTGATATTTCACATCACCTGAACCTTCAAATGAATTCGGGTCATAATTGCCTTCAAATTCATCGAAGATCTTATCATATGGTTTATTCAAAATATTTGCAAGCACATTTAAGCGACCACGATGGGCCATGCCAATCACAACACCTTTTATTGAGTCTTTGGAAGATAATTCCAGAGTCTTTTCGAGAAATGTGATTGTTGTCTCACCACCTTCGAGAGAAAAACGCTTCGAGCCAAGATACTTTGTATGTAAATATTGTTCGAATTGTTCTGCTTTTGTTAGATGTCTATAAATATGCAGGCGCTGCTCTTTTGAAAATTGATAAGAAAAGCGTGTAGGTTCCACCCATTTCTGAATAAAGCGTTCTTTCACAGGATCTTGAACATGCATATATTCAATTCCCAGTTTACCGCAATAGGTATCATGGAGAATATCAATGATGTCACGAAGCGTCGCGCGATTTATTCCACCGATTCCACCAGTGTCAAACTCACGATCCAAATCCCATATGGTGAAACCATAAGCCGCCGGATCCAATTCAGGATAATAATAGGCTTGTAAACCAAGCGGGTTAACATCTGCAAGGAAATGTCCACGCACCCTATATGCATTGATGAGCTGAGCAACACGAGATTCTTTGTCGAGTGATTCGATTTCATCTTGTGACATGAATGGATTGATGCGATTGTCTTTCTGCCAACGCACCGGCTCAAATGGAATATGAAGATTGGCAAAGATCTGATCATAAAAATGTTCTTCGCCAAGAACCAATTTATGAACATATGCCAAGAATTCTCCGGATTCTGCACCTTGAATGATGCGATGATCATATGTGCTTGTGACAGTCAATACTTTGCTAATTGCAAGTGTTGAAAGAACATCCGGCATAACTGCCTGAAACTCCGCCGGATAATCAATTGATCCGGTGGCAATGATGAGTCCTTGACCTTCCATTAGTCTTGGAACCGAAGACACAGTACCAATGGTACCGGGATTCGTCAATGAAATGGATGCTCCGGATAAGTCATCAACAGTGAGTTTATTGTTTCTTGCTTTTGTGATTAATCCATCATATTCAGCGCAAAAATCCGTGAATGTCATTTGTTGTGCATTCTTGATGCTTGGTACCACCAACATGCGCATGCCATCTTTTCTAGTGACATCAACAGCAAGACCAATATTTATGGCTGCTCTTTTGATTCTATGAGGAACCCCATCAATCATGGAAAAAGTATCATTCATATGCGGATACTTCACAAGTGCTTTAACCAAAGCCCATGCAAGAATATGCGTATAGGATACTTTCTTCTTTTTGTTTCTATCTAAATGCCTATTTATTAATCTACGATTCTCTTCCAATGCCTTCACAGGAATAACACGAAAAGATGTCGCAGTGGGTACATTCAGAGATTGCGACATATTTGCCGCAATGCGCATTCCTATGCTTGAAAGTTTTTCAGGAATATCTGAAGAAGAAAGGTGAATTGAGGTTTCTTTGGGAGTATTGTTTTGAATCACTTCTTTTTTTGATTCATGTTTGACGGGAATTGGTTCTGACATGACTTCAATCATGTCTTCATGAGAGGAGAAATCCTCCTTCCCCATCGATTGTATTGTTGCATCTTTTCTTGCTTGGAAATAGGCTCGCCATTCTTCGCCAACGGAATTTGGATCATGAAGAAAATCGGCATACAAATCATCAATATATGCACTATTGGGAGTTAGCATGGAGCACTCAACTGATAGTTTAATCAAATCAGAGGTGAAAATACATTCACCGATGATGGTTAAACATCATCCGGAGGGATTTCGTTCAGCAGTATATTCCTTCCTCTCTGAGTGCCCGGGGCGGGACTCGAACCCGCACGTACGTTACCATACCCAAGATTTTAAGTCTTGTGCGTCTGCCATTTCGCCACCCGGGCATTAGGATTACAAAATTAGTGTTTTTTAGCCAATATCATCATGGAAAATACTGAAAGTTGAAAGGTTTTTTCTTTGGTTTTGAGGGTTCAGCCTTTTACCGTAAATTCCCGATGCAGTAATTGTCACCACATTATTAAGTATAAATGTTGTTATCATGGATAAAACGGTACATATCATTGGCTTTCCAATGGATCTTGGCTCCGGCAGAAGAGGCGTTGACATGGGGCCATCAGCTCTGCGCATTGCAGGTCTAACGGAAAAGATACAATCATTGGGGTACAGTGTAATAGATGAAGGGGATATTCCCGTTGCAAATCAAGAGACTTGCGAGATTTACAGTGATAAGTTGAAATTCCTTCCGGCAATCAAACAAGCCAATGAATTATTGGCTCACAAAGTTGAATCTGTATTGGACAATAATGGATTCCCTCTTATAATAGGGGGGGATCATGCAATGGGAATTGGTACAATAGCCGGAATTTCGGGTCATTGCAAAAAACATGGCAAAACACTTGGTGTATTATGGATTGATGCACATGCAGACATGAATACTCCCGAAACCACTCCTTCCGGAAATATCCATGGAATGCCCCTTGCGGTTTCTATGGGATATGGTGCAAAGGAGCTTGTGGATTTGCATTATACCGGACAAAAAATCAAACCTGAACATCTTGTTATCATTGGTGCTCGATCCATTGATCCAGGAGAAAGAGATTTTATTCGAGAAGTCGGGGTTACAACTCATACGATGGTTTCCATTGATAAAAATGGAATGTATGATATCGTCATGCGAACTCTTGAAAGAATGAGATCGACAGTAGATCATCTCCATATCAGTTTTGATCTCGATAGCGTGGATCCAAGTGTAGCAAAAGGAGTGGGTACTCCCGTTCCGGGTGGGCTGTCTTATCGTGAGGCTCACTTGCTTATGGAAATGGCAGCTGAAAGCGGACTCGTTTCTTCCTTTGAAGTGAGCGAAGTCAATCCAATTCTTGATGATATGAATGCAAGCGCAGTATTTGCAACAGATATCGTTGCATCATGTATGGGTAAGCGTATTTTATAATCACCATTCACAAGGAGTTTATCATGATATTCACCATTACAGCCCGACATTTCAAGGCCTGGCCGGAATTGCAAGAAACTCTTCAAACGAAGGCCGATCAATTTGCAAAAGCTCATCCACAAGTTACCAGCACTGAAGTTATTTTGTCCGAAGAACATGATAAAGAAGTGGAATTCATCGTGCATGTAAATCATCATGTTCTAAGCGCAAAAGATATAGGTATTGACTTCGACAAAGCAATTCATTCAGCAACTGATAAAATGATTGCCCAATTACGAAAATTAAAAGAAAAACAATCTGATTATCGCAGAATGTAAATTGGAATTTCCATGAGTCTATTAGAACATCTCAATCCCATTTCAAAAGAAATGATACATGTCAGAATGCTATTGAATGCACCGATTCAATGGACACAATTGACAGGTGATGTGGGATTGGATAATACAATTACCGACAAAAGCCTGCACAGACCACAATTGGCTCTGGCGGGCTTTGTCGGCTTATTTACTTATCACAGAGTGCAAGTCTTTGGAAATACAGAGATTTACTACTTACACTCATTGAGTCGTGAAGAAAGGATTCAATCATTCTCAAGACTCGCTGAATTTGCAATTCCTTGCATTATTGTGACAAATAATCATGAAATAGACTCTGAGCTATTAGATATTGCCAAAGAAAAGAATATCGCCATTTTCAGAACACCCTTCGATACAACGAAAGCAATTGCATTATTATCAGATTTCTTGGATGATCAATTTGCCGAGCAAGCGGTTGTTCATGGTTCATTCGTTGATATTTATGGTGTAGGCGTTTTATTACATGGAAGAAGCGGTATCGGAAAAAGTGAAATTGCTTTGGATTTGATTGAAAGAGGTCATCGACTCGTGGCTGATGATGTAATCATGCTCACCAAAAAGCGTGAAAACATTCTCATGGGCACCGGTACTTCTCTTGTCAAACATTTCATGGAAATACGAGGACTCGGCATAATCAATGTCGAAAAGATGTTCGGAATCCGAGCAATTCGCTTCCAGAAAAGATTGGAAATCGTAGTTGAATTGGAAGAATGGAACAAAGATGGCAATTATACGAGAACAGGACTGGATGAAGAACCATATTCATTATTGAATGTTCCTGTATCTCGGGTAATTCTACCCATCTTCCCCGGAAAGAATGTTACTGTGATTGCTGAAGTAATTGCGCTCAATTATTTACTCAAAACCTATGGTTACAATGCGGCACATGTATTTGCAGACACTCTGCAAGATGAGATACGCAGAAAAACCGGTGAGGCATCTTCCGATCATGATGATAGATTGATTTCATATTTCCAAAGTGATATCGAATAGAGAACAGTATTCTACCCTTTTTGCCTCGGCACCATGAACATATTTACTACCCCGTTCATCATTGCACTTTTGTGCTTTGTCTCTTTTAATGTTTTTGCCCAACCCGCTTGCGACAAGGATCGTTCCTGCGTTGGAAGAGCTGTGCAATTGACGGAAACTTCCGGAAGAGGAGCACACTTCATTGAAGTGAATGGTTATTCGATTCCAAATAAGCAGCAAACAGCATTGACAGTTGAAATGTGGGTGAAAGTCAATAGAGTATCAAATACAAATCAATTTTTGGGTGGTTTATGGGGACCCGGTTTCGACAATAATGATGTATGGCAATTATTTATCAATCAAAGTAATGATCTCGTATTTGAAGTCAATGGTGATGGAACAAAGTTGCGCGGAAATGACAATACAAAAACTTCCGTTCCATTTGCTTCCTATTTCAATACATGGACTCATATCGCCGCGGTATTCGATGGGAACACAAACTCAGTCTCGATTTATGTCAATAGCGTTTTAGTGGCAGGACCTCAGAATAATCCAAGTTATCCTGCTCGATATCTGCGTCCACCTGAAAAGCAAGGATTAAAGCTTCTATTTGGAAGTATCAATGGATTGTCTGACAATACTTCTTCCAATAGAACATTCCGTGGACAAATGGATGAGATTCGATTGTGGAACAAAGTGTTGACTCCACAAGAAATATACTGCAATATGTCCAAGTCTTTGGCGTGGAATACACCGAATCTATCACTCTATTATCGTTGCAATGAAGCAGATGGCGTGGTATATATTTGTGATGCTACCGGAAAGAATCTTACGGGCACTATGCTGAGTGGAGCCAAATGCGTGGCTTCAGATAGAACTTTGCAACAGAAAGTAACAGTATTCCCTGCTTCAATAACTGATGAACTCAAGTGTGAATTCAGAAAGTCCTATACTTTCACAATAACAGATACTTCTGTTTGTGGTAGCGGTGCAACATTCATCATGGACAATACAGATAAAGGTGCATTCACGATTTCTCCAACATCGGCTACTTTGCAACCGGGTCAACCGGTAAATATCACGGTTACTGTTCAATCAAATGTGGTTGGACCAATAATCGCAGATCTTAAAATCAGACCAACAAATACATGTGGAAGAGAAATTGTCGTACCAATCAGATTGAATCGATCCACTGAATTAAAATATCCAAGAACTCCCATCAATTTTGATACATTGTATATTGGATGTCCTCAACAACCATGGAAAGACACCACATATAGGATTTGTAATTATACAGACTCTTTGCAAAGCCCAAGAAATGTCACCATCAATAATGCCACAAGCAAATTGCCGAATCGTTTCAGTATTGTTTCGCCTACCTTACCATATACCTTAAAGCCGGGTGAATGCATTGATTTGACCGTTCGATTCAAAGTATATCCTAATGATACTTCAACCAATTTCTTTGATACTCTTACAATCACCTCCACAGACAGATGTCCTCCCGGTGTCATTACAGTTCCAATGCGAGGCGTGATACGGGAAGTCCTGACAATTACCAATGAGGCAGGAA
>Ga0209358_10002664_pt1 | contig 13485 bp, 15 predicted proteins | sample LauGreFa1BDMLBSN_2_FD_187574 | JGI IMG/M metagenome (GOLD analysis project Ga0209358, IMG submission 187574) | Freshwater lake microbial communities from Lake Michigan, USA - Fa13.BD.MLB.SN (SPAdes) (version 2) | ecosystem: Environmental > Aquatic > Freshwater > Lake | place: Lake Michigan, USA... | reverse complement strand
CCAAAGGCAGGCCCGACGACACCAGGCCAGCGAGTTGGCGGGTCCAGATCATCAAACCAAGTGGCCTGAACACCCGCCGGCCTCGAACCGACACGCCGGCTCTCCCTTGAGCCGTCGAACCAGCGTCCGGGGTACCAGCCAGATCGACTTTGAGCGGCACCAGCGCCTGCGCGCGTAACTGGGCGCGTGCCGAGCGGGCTGAGTCGGCTTCGATCACCCCTTTGCTGGACTGACCGTCCGCGCTCAGTGCTTCAAATGAGTAAACCGGCATGGCGTTTGTTGTGGCGGGGGCCAGCCGGGTTAGTCGCGCGTCACGCGCAGCAGCTCTTCACGGGAGGTCAGACCAGCCGTGACCAGCCGCTCACCATCGTCGCGCATCAGGCACATGCCACTCCCCAACGCGGCGGTCCGGATGTCGGCTTCAGAGGCGCGGCTGTGGATCTGGGCGCGAATGGCCTCGTCGGTGACCAGCAGCTCAAAGACGCCGCTGCGCCCGGCATAGCCCGTTTGGGCACAGCTGGCGCAGCCGGCACCATGGCATGACCGGCACAGCTTGCGCACCAGCCGCTGTGCCAGCACCCCGAGCAGCGAGGAGCTCAGCAGAAATGGCTCGACCCCCATGTCCGTCAGGCGGGTGACCGCGCTGGTGGCGTCATTGGTGTGCAGGGTGGCCAGCACCAAATGCCCGGTGAGCGAGGCCTGAATCGCGATCTGGGCGGTCTCAAAATCACGAATCTCGCCGATCATGATCACGTCCGGGTCCTGCCGCAGGATGGCGCGCAGGGCCTTGGCAAAGGTCAGGTCGATGCGGGCGTTGACCTGGGTTTGCCCCACCCCGGGTAGTTCGTATTCGATCGGGTCTTCCACCGTCATGATGTTGCTGTGAGCTGCATCGAGCCGGCTGAGCGCTGCGTACAGGGTGGTGGTTTTGCCCGAGCCCGTCGGTCCGGTCACCAAAATAATGCCATGCGGTTGCGCCACCAGGCGCGTGAAGCGTGACAGCACATCACCCTGCATGCCCAGCGCCTCCAGGCTCAAACGCCCCTCGGACTTGTCCAGCAGACGCAGCACCGCGCGCTCGCCATGGGCGCTGGGCAGGGTACTGACCCGCACATCAACGGCACGGGTGCCGATGCGCAGCGAGATCCGGCCGTCCTGCGGCATGCGCCGCTCTGCAATATCAAGCTCGGCCATGATCTTCAGCCGGGAAATCAGGGCCGCATGCAGGGCCCGGTTGGGCTGCACCACCTCGCGCAGCGTGCCGTCAACCCGAAAGCGCACGCTGGAGTGGCGCTCATAGGGCTCGATGTGGATGTCGCTGGCGCCGTCGCGTGCCGCCTGGGTCAGCAAGGCATTGAGCATGCGGATGATGGGCGCATCGTCCGAGGTTTCCAGCAGGTCCTCAATGGCGGGCAGGTCTTGCATCATGCGCGACAGGTCGGCCTCGCTTTCGACCTCGCTCACCACCGCCGCCGCGCTGGACTCACCTTGGGCATAGGCGGCGCTGATGCGCTGCACCAGGACCTCGGCCGCCTGCGACTCCACCTGATGCACCGGGTACTTTCGCATGACTTCACTCACACCACCGGGCAGCGAGGCCGGATGCACACACAGTGTGAACTCACCCGACCGCTCCTCCAGCAGGACCTGCTGGGTGCGTGCAAAGGCGTATGGCAGGGGGTAACGCATGATAGGCGTGGGCCAGACCCGGCTCAGGGCTTGGCTGGGACCGGCGTCGCACGCGCCGGCAAGGCCGGCAACTGCACCGCATCGTTGATGGGCAGCACAGCGCTGGGTACTGGTTGTGCTTCTTTCAGGCCAGAGCGCATGACATCGTACCGGTCCAGCGACAGCTTATCAGTGGCCGCCGCATCACGCACCACCACCGGTCGCAAAAACACCATCAGGTTGGTTTTCTTGCGGGTTCGGGTTTCACTCTTGAACAGGTTGCCGAAAATAGACAGGTCGCCCAGGCCGGGCACCTTCTCCTGGTTGCCCGAGTACTCGTCCTGCAGCAGCCCACCGAGCACCACCACTGCACCGTCTTCCACCAGCACATTGGATTCAATCGTGCGCTTATTGGTGGTGGGGCCATTGGTGGCATTGGCCGTGGAGGCCAGCACGCTCGACACCTCCTGGTAGATCGCCAGCTTGACGGTGCCGTTCTCGCTGATCTGTGGCTTGACCTTGAGGGTCAGGCCGACATCCTTACGCTCAATGGTCTGGAAGGGGTTCACCGTATTGCTGTTGCCGGTGTTGGTGAACTGGCCGGTGACAAAGGGCACGTTTTGACCAATGACGATCTTGGCCTCTTCGTTGTCCAGCGTCAGCAGGTTTGGCGTGGACAGCACATTGCCACTGCCCGACTCTTCCAGGAAACGGCCCAGAAAGCCCAGCACATACACGCCATTGGTCTGATTTGCCAGACCAATATTGGCGCCGCGCCCCACCGCCGGCGCGCCGCTGGCTGCGGCAGTAGACAACTTGATGATGTTGCTTATACCCGCGCCAAAGTTGGTGCCCAGCAAACCGATGTTGGGGCTGCCCGCGCTGCCCAAGGCGCCTTGCCACTGAATGCCAAACTCAGCCGCCCGGTCGGCGCTGACCTCGGCGATCAGGCTTTCCACAAAGACCTGGGCACGCCGGGCATCCAGACGCTCGATCACAGCACGCAATTGGCGGTATTGGGGCTCAGGCGCGGTGATGATGAGGGAATTGGTGGCAGGGTCAGCCTGCACCTGGCCGCCAGAGGTTACAACCGCGCCGCTGCTGGCCGGGGCGCCGCCGCCTGGGGCCACCGTTGCTGTGGCGGCGCGCGCCTCACCGCTGATGGCCGCACGCAGGGTCGCAGCAAGCTTGGTTGCATCGGCATTTTTCAGATAGACCACACGGATATTGCCGCCCGGGTCGCCGGTCGAACCGGCATCGGGCTGATCCAATTTAGTAACCAGCGACTTGACCAAGGCCAAGCGGGCAGCATTGGCTGCGCGCAGGATCAGCGAATTGCTGCGCGGCTCAGCCACCAGAATGGTCCTGAACGAGGTGTCGGACTGTCCAGCCGCCGCCGGTGCTCCCGTGGATTCAATCAGCCTGAGCACCAGTGGCGCCAGGTCCGATGCAATGGCGTGCTTGAGAGGCAAAACCTCGACATCGGTCGCATTGGCGACGTCCATGGTGGCGATGATGACGGCAATTCGGCGAAGGTTATCGGCGTAGTCGGTGATCACCAGCGAATTGTTGCCGGGGTTGACATTGATGGTGTTGTTGGGGCTAATCAAGGGCCGCAACACGGGTACCAGGTTGTTGGCTGACTCATAGTTGAGACGAAAAATCTGGGTGATGACCTGGTTGCCCACTGCAGCGGCCGGCGCGGCCTCACCAACCGCAACCGTCCCACTTTGCAGCTTGGCATCAGCCTCTGGCACCACGCGGTACAGGTTGCCCGACTCGACCATGGTGAAACCCTGCAGACGCAAAGCCGCCGTGAACTGGTTGATGGCCACCGCCCGACTGACCGGCTTCTCGGTGAACAGGGTCATGGTGCCCTTGACCCGCGGGTCCACCACCAAGTTGACGCCCATGATGGTGGCCATGGTTCGCGCCACGGCCTCGATGTCGGCGTTTACAAAACTCAGCGTGATCGGCGCGACGCGGGAGATCGGCGGCTTGGCGGCTGACTGAGCCTGAACTTCTGGGGCAAAAAGGCCTGAAGCCCCCGCCAGCAAAGCACCTACAGCTATTGAAAAAATAGCAGTGACGGTTGACCGTAATGTGGATGATGTCATGCGGATTCAACCCAATTTGATGATGGAGCGTGCGCCATCGCGTTGGCCAAGGATGTTCAGAAGGTTTGCCAGCGCGTCGAGCCGCTCGGGAGGGGCGCTGGCCACGCCCTCGAAGCGCAACCTGTCACCCACCCACTGGCCGGACCCCGTTAATTGTAGGCTGCCTTCCAAAGTTTCAAGGGAAAAAGCGACGCCCGACCCGCCCTGCACCGACAGCCGATAACTACCCATCGGCTTGAGCGTGGACAGCCGCGACGACATGTGCAGGGCGTCGACCTGGGCACGACCGCTCAGGCTCAGGCGACCCGCCGCCCACACCAAGCCCAGGCCCTGGGTTGACAAGACCAGCTGACCCTGAGGCTGCACCGTGTTCCAGGGTGTGCCAAGACCACTTAGGACCTCCGCCGGCCATTGGCCGCTGCCGTCAGCGACTGCCACGCGCACACTACCCCAGCCGGGTGACACATTGACTCGCCAGGGCTGCTGTGTACAACAATCGGCCAGCAGCTCCGCCTGCAGGGCCCAGCCGGTCAGGCTCAAGCGCCAAGCCAGTCGACCCGGCAAACGGGCGGAATCCTGGCTGCCGCCACCACCGGCGAGAGCCAGCTGCGCCGAGCCCTGCCAGACGCTGCCACGCACTTCTTGAAACAGTAAGCGACCCTGCGCTGCCTGCTGAACCGCGTCCGTCAGCCAGCGCGCTGGCGCAACCAGCAACAGCGCTGCGATCAGGCCAGCCAAGCCGCCCCACAGCGCCCATCCCCAGGGGGCAGTCGTCGATGGCGAAGCAAAGCGGCTCGGCATAAGCGCGTTGTGCAATGCTTGCGCGAACAAGTGGCGCGCCGGCTCAGGGCGCAGCCAGATTCAGCACCAAGGTGCCGTCCCAGCTACCCGCAGCGCTTCGGCGTAGCCGCGCCTCGGCGGGCAGCACGCGCACGTTCAACCGAACCTGCGCCAGCCATTGCGCCAGGGCATCGGCCGGCATGCCCTTGAGCGTGACGGTGACACGGTCGCCTGCCAAGGCCAATTGCAGACTGGGCGCCAAGGGTTTGACCGATGCCTCCAGCAGACGCCGTGCTTCATCTGGCGCTAATCGGGGTTGGGCTTGCAGGGCTTTGGCCTGAGCCTGCAGGCTCTGCATCTGCTGCAGTTGCGCTTCCAGGGCGCGGCGCTGCGGCTCGGCGCCGCGCAAGATGGTGAGCGCCGGCGCCAGGGCCAGCAGCCACAGCATCGCCAACATCAACAGCGTCGCACCGCCCAGCAGGGCCAGCTGCTCGCGCCGGCTTGCCTGCTGCCAACGAGCGCGTAGGGGTGCCAGCCAGCTCATCGCTCACCGCCTGACCGCATCAGTACCGTGCCACTCTCGGCAGCAGCAACATAACCCTGCGGCTTAAGACGCAAGGACAGGGCTGACACCTCGTCGGTCGTCAGCTTGAGGCCTTTTAGCCGCAGCTCACCGGCAGCAAAATCTAGGGCATCGGGCACAGCATTGGCCGGGGCCTGGGCACCAAAGGCACTCAGCATGGCCTCCAGGTCACGCCCGGAGGCCTGGCCGCTGGCGCGTTGCAGTGCCGCCAGCTCACGGCCCATTTGCAAGGGCGCATCGACCACCACCTGGACCTGAGGGAAGGTGCCGGTGAGGATGTCACGAATATTCTGGCGCTGCGTCTGCAGGGCGGTCTGCTCGCGCCAGGCCCAGGCATTCAGACCCGCCAGGTTGATCACAACCAGTGCCAAGAGAGCCAGGCGCACAGCGCGCCAGCGCGGCGACCAGGCAAGCCGCAATGCAGCGTCTGCCACGCGTTTCCAGCTTCTGGCGCCACTTGAATTGAGCAGCTCGAACTGCGCCAGATCCCAGGCCGATTGCGCGGACTGCACGCGGCGAAGCGCGACCGATTGCACGGTGACGGCGTGCTGCAGCAACGCCTCAGCCTGGGCCACCACGGCGGGCTCGGCCACCACGGGCTGGTACTCGGGCCAATCGAGCAGCGCCAGCCCGACGGCCGACAGCGGCCACACCTCCACGCCAGTTGATTTAACGGCCACACAATGAGCCTCGCCCGGCGTGCCTAGCACATACAGCAGGTCGCGGCTGGCATCAGGGGCAAACTCAGGCACGATGCGGCTGACCGGGCGGCCAGACCGCTCCAATGTCTCAACGGCGGTTTTCAGCCAGCCCCGGTCACAGACCGCCACCCAGACCGGCGCATCATCACTGGTTGCTGGCTCCAGTGCGAAATGCAGTTCGGCGGTGTCGTCGAGCACCCGGTCTTCCAGTACCCCATCCAGCACCGCGCGCAGTCGCGCTGGCCCGCCGTCACGGAAGATGCCTCGGCCCAGGCTACCCTTTGGCAATTTAACCTGATGCCAGGACAACTTATGCACTGGCACCAGCGCCACCAACTCACTGGCCGCAGGCAGCAGGGCCAGCGCTGCGAGGCCGCTGTCGCCCACGCTCAGCCCGTCCGGCGTCAAAACATAGTGGTAACCGTCTGCCGCATCAGCGGTTGCATTGGGCAGGGTCAGGATCAGGGTGCTCATGGTGAATCGGTCGCGGTCATTGTAGGTTGGCGCCCACCGGTGGATTGCCCCGCCGGCGCCACTGGACGCGCACCTCAAGACCCTCACGCTGTACCAGTGTCCGCTCCACGACCACGTCCTGCGCGACCTGCAGGCGGCCGAGGATTTCAAAGAATCGGGTGCCGACGCTGTGCTGAGCAGCGTCGAATAAGGCCGCCGGATTGCCACCGACCTTGGCGGCATCGTCCAGAGTCGTCAGATGGGTGACGGTACGCGCGGTCACCAGTCTGTGCGCGTCAGCCAGTTCAAAGGCCTCAATGCAGGCGTACACGACCTCCACCGGCGCGGTGTTCAGGTTCACCGGTGTGCGCACCGGCAGCACGGTGACAAAGGGCTGCAGCAAAGCCAGGCTGCGCGGCGAAAGACCCAGCCAGGCCAACTGCGCCAGATCCTGCGGCAAGAGAGGGGCATTCGTCGCAAAGACCGGCTCATGGGGAGGCGCTGCCGAAGCGGCGATGGCGGGCCCGCGAGCAACAGCGTCGCCCTGCGCCAACTTCAGGTTGCTGACCAAGGCCGCCAACTCACGATCGGATAGCCCGAGCAGCTCAAACAGCCGGCGAAACGCCAGCAGGCTGGGAGCGTGCACCTTGCCGTCAAGCAGCAGGTTACTCACATTGAGCCGCGATTGCAGGTCGATAATGCGGCCAGACAAAAACGCCTCCTGCGACGCTTCGGCAGCCAAGGCATCGCTCCGGTCGGTTGCGAGAAAGGTAGACAAACGAGCCTCCTCGAGAGGCACGGCCCAGGGCTCGGCCAGATGATCGGCGCCGCCCTTGCGGGCGTCTTCGCGCAGTATCAGACGGGCCCAGTCGAGCGCACCGGTCAGCACCCAGGCCGACTGCACACGGGTGCGCTGCGCCGCCTCGATCTCTATCCCGCGCCATTGCTGCCACAGCGCCGTGGCAGCCAAGGTTGTCACCAGCACCACCGTCAGCATGGCGGTCAGAATGGCGGCGCCTGCCTGACGGTGCGAAGCTGCCGTGCGACAGCCGCGCCTCATTTGCCGCCCCCCAGATCGGCGCGCATCCAGTCACGGGTCAAGGTGCCGCTGATGGCCTGTCCGGGGCTCAGCGCAAGCACAAGGCGAACGCCATCCGGCAGTGCAGGCACTGTCACTGCAGCCGCAGCGGAACCTGCGGCAGGGGCGACGGGGTTGCCACCGGTGGCCCTGCCTTCGCTCGACAAGGGGTTCGTCCAAGCGTCGCCGCGGTAGTAAAAGATCTGCCAACGCGCCAGCGGCGCAATTTGCACCTCCCATTGGCGATCTTCATCACTCGGATTTTGGGCCCAGAGCGCCGCCTTTTGCCAGGCCAGCTGCAGCGCGCCATGCGTGCTAACGGGCGGCGACTGCCAGCGCAACCAGACGCCGTCACTGGCAGCGCCACGCCGGGTCCAGGCCACCACGCGCAAGCCTTGGGCGGCGCCGGCCGAATCATGGCGTAGCAGGCGCAGTGCCCGCCCATCCCAATCCAGGCTGCTGGTGTTGGGCTGAACCGCCAGGGCATCCAGGTCAGCGCCCCACTGCACCAGCCCGGCCTGCAGCGCAAGCACATCATCGGCTTGCTGGCGCATCTGGTTTTGAGCCCGCGTCATGCCGTCCAACCCACGCCAGGCCAGCGCAGCCATCAGGCCCATCAGGCTGATGGCCACCAACAGTTCGATCAGAGTAAAGCCCGACACTGACCGGCCACGCATCAGTTGCGCCCCACTACCGTCGACAGGCTCACGATCGGGGTGTCGCCGTCCAGCACCCGGGCGTCGACCCGTCGGAAATTGCTGTTCGGGGTGGGCCGCACCACCAGCTTGACCCGATAGGCATGCCCAGCCTGCTCACATTCGGTCTCGGTATCGCCCACACCAGGCATCTGTTTGCTCAGGCGAATCCTGACCAGCGCATTTTCGGCACACATCTGGCCCAGCAGCGCGTCGGTTTGTCGCTGTGCATTGCGCGTCAATGCTGCGGTGGCCTGCATGCCAGCAGCCAGCGCAATGGCCACAATGCCGAGCGCTACCAGCACCTCAAGCAAGGTGAAACCACGGCGGCTAGCGGCCTTCATGGCGAAGTGGACTGCACCGCAAACGGGCGCAGGCCGTCAGTCGCAATGCGCACGCTTTGGCCCGGACGGCTGCGAGACTGCAGCGTCAGGGCCTGCGCGCCAATGATGGGCTCCGGCCCGAGCAACAGGGTAGCCCCCGGCGATGCACTGGTGTCGGGGTCCAGCCACTGCTTGGGGAGTTGCGCCGCATCCAGACCGTCAAACCGAAAGCCTGCCTCCTCCAAGCGCCACTGCACAGGCACCCCGCTCAGCTGAGACCGGGCCCGCGCCGCCTCGAGCAAGGCCACCAGCCGTTCGGCCTCACGTTCCAGCTGCACTTCTTTGCCATCGCGCAGGGATAGAGTCACGCCGGCCGAGGCCATGGCCACAATGGCCACCACGATGAGCAGCTCCAGGACGGTAAAGCCGGCATTGCGGCGCTGCCGGCGCTCAGGGCTGCCAGCTGCCGACATCTGCGTTTTTGCCCTCGCCACCCGACTGGCCGTCAGCGCCGAAAGACATCACATCTATCTCACCCTTGACGCCCGGGTTCATGTAGACATAGGCGCGGCCCCAGGGGTCTTTGGGCAGCTGGTCCAGGTAGGGCCGCCAATTCAAAGGCACCGGGTCCACCGTGGGTTTACCCATTAAGGCCTGGAGACCCTGTTCGGCACTGGGGTAGCGCTGGTTGTCCAGCTTGTACAGCTTGAGCGCCTGCATCAGGTTGCTGACGTCGGTTTTGGCAGCCGTGACGCGGGCGTCATCAGCACGGTCCAGCACATTGGGCACGATCAAGGCGGCCAACACACCAATGATGAGCAGCACCACCATCAGCTCGATCAGGGTGAAGCCGCGCTGGATCAGGCGGCGCAGAGTGACAGGTGGTGATGGCATGACGGGGCTCCCTGGGGAAACAGACTCAAGCCGATAATACCGTGCGTAGCTGATAATCTTTGCATGGCGACTCCTCCCTATGCACGCTGGTGGCTTCGAATTGCGACGTTTTTGGCTGCGGCCCTGGCTGCCGGCAGCGCGGGCTATTGGGGCCTAAAGCTGACCTCGCCAGCGCTCGAGCCGAGCACCTCTAAGCTGGTCTTGCCAAGCCTATCCGCTCCTTCGCCGACCGTCATTGCCCGAGTCCTTGGCGGGGGCCAACTCAGCCCGGCCGCGACCAGCGCAGTGGTGATGGACTCTGGGTCGAGCCGCTTCAAGATCACCGGCGTGGTGGCTGGCAAGAACGACCAGGGCTATGCCCTGATTGCGGTCGATGGCAAGCCGGCACGGCCGTTCAAGGTCGGCAGCCAGGTGAACGACACCCTGCTGCTGCAATCGGTGAACAAGTCAGGCGCGGCACTGGCCGCCAGCCTGGATGGGCCGATCGCGTTCCGGCTCGACTTGCCTAAATTCGAACCGCTTTAACGGTGCGCTGCCGTCAACTGAGCGCCGCTCAGCCTTGCAGCGCTTGGCGCATGGCGTCGATCACACCTTTGTAATCAGGCTTGCCAAAGATGGCGCTGCCGGCCACAAAGGTGTCGGCACCCGCGTCGGCTACGCGCCGGATGTTGTCCACCTTGATGCCGCCATCGACCTCCAACCGGATGTCCTTGCCGCTGGCGCTGATGCGCCGGCGCGCATCCTCAATTTTGCGCAACGCCGAGTCAATGAAGCTCTGGCCGCCAAAACCGGGGTTGACACTCATGATAAGGATGAGGTCAATGTCCTCGATCACCCAGTCCAGCACATCGAGCGGCTGGGCCGGGTTGAACACCAGCCCGGCCTGGCAGCCCCGGGCCTTGATGGCCTGAACACTGCGGTGCACATGGCCCGAGGCGTCAGGGTGAAAGCTGATCAGGTCGGCCCCGGCGTCGGCAAAAGCCGCCGCCAGAGCGTCCACCGGCTGAACCATCAGGTGCACGTCAATCGGAACGGCCACCCCAGCTGCCGTCTTGGCGTGGGGTTTGAGCGCACTGCAGATCATCGGCCCGAAAGTCAGGTTAGGCACGTAGTGGTTGTCCATCACATCAAAATGGATCCAGTCGCTGCCGGCCGCAATCACGTCCTGCACCTCCTGACCCAGGCGGGCAAAGTCGGCGGACAAAATGGATGGGGCAATTCGGTAAGTCATGGTGTGCTGCTCAAAAATGACAGGTTGGACGGAATAGGCATTTTCGCAGGTAGCATTGCACCATGTCGAAGTATCAATTCCGGGTTGAAGTCTCCCCCCGTTTCCTTGCCGAGCAATCGGCGCCGGAACAGGGCCTGTACATGTTTTCCTACACGGTGAAGATTGCGAATGTGGGCGCTCTGCCGGCGCAACTCATTTCACGCACCTGGAACGTCAACGATGCCAATGGCCACACCGAACGCATTAAGGGCCTGGGGGTGGTGGGCCAGCAGCCGCTGCTCAAACCCGGCGAGGTGTTTGAGTACACCAGTGGCACACGCTTGCGCACGCCCACAGGCACCATGCACGGCAGTTTTTTCTGCGTGGCAGAAGATGGCGAAAAATTTGACACTGACATCCCGATGTTCATCCTGGACGCACTGAGCCCCAGCGGCGGGCAGAGAACCTTGCACTGAAACCGGTCTAACAGCGCTTAGGCCCTGACGCGTCACATCAGCCATGAGCCAGCTCGGTGAGTTTGACCTCATTGCGCGCTACTTCAAGCACCCGGCGCGCCGTGCCGTTGTGGGGGTGGGCGATGACTGTGCGCTCTTGCAACCGCGCCCCGGCACCCAGCTCGCCATATCCTGCGACATGCTGGTGGAGGGCCGCCATTTCCTGCCCACAGTTGACCCTTTTTGTCTGGGGCACAAAGCGCTGGCCGTGAATTTGAGTGATCTGGCAGCCTGCGGCGCCACGCCTCTGGCGTTTACGCTGGCACTGGCCCTGCCGGAAGTGGTTGAAGCCTGGCTCGAGCCCTTTGCCCGGGGCCTGCTCGCACTGGCCGATGCCCATGGCTGCGAGCTGGTCGGCGGCGACACCACCCGCGGCCCGCTCAACATCTGCATCACCGTCTTTGGCGAAGTGCCCGTGCTCAATGGCCGCTCGCAAGCCCTCCTGCGCTCGGGTGCACAGGCGGGCGACGATCTGTATGTCAGCGGCACGCTCGGTGATGCGGCATTGGCACTCGACGCCCTGTTCGGCCGGCTCACCGTGCCTGCCGCCGTACTGGACGCCGCGCGGTTTCGGCTTGAGCAGCCAACCCCCCGGGTGGCTTTGGGTCAGGCCCTTCGTGGCATCGCCAGCGCGACCATTGATGTCAGCGATGGCCTGCTCGGCGACCTTGGCCACATCCTGCAGCAGTCTGGTGTTGGCGCCACGGTCGAGGTGGATATTGCTACATCTTTAGTAGCATCTAAGTCTTACTGCACAAGGTCTGGAGGCCAATTTGAGCCCGAACCTGCGCTGGCCGACTGGCAACGCTGGGCGCTGGCGGGTGGCGACGACTACGAGCTGCTCTTTAGCGCGCCGCCATCGGCACGCGCCGACGTGGCAGCAGCCGCGCAGGCCAGCCAGACCCCGGTCACCCGCATTGGCCGGATCGAGGCCGAGCCAGGCTTGCGCCTGCTGGACGGGCAAGGCGAGCTGCTCACCTACCGCTTCATGTCTTTTGATCACTTTCGCTAGGCCAACGCCGAGGCACAGCGTCGGCGTCGGCAGCGGGTGCCGCACAATCCAGGCATGACCGACGAAGCCCCACCCCACCAGCGCCGCGTGCGCTACGCGGGTACCCACCCGCGCAGCTTTTCAGAGAAATACAAGGAGCTCGACCCGCTCAGCCATGCCGACGCCATCGACAAGGTCATGGCTCGCGGCCAGACGCCAGCGGGCATGCACCGGCCGATTTGCGTGGCCGAGATCTTGGCGGTTCTGGCGCCGCAACCGGGCGAGGTCGGGCTGGACGCCACACTGGGCTACGGCGGCCACGCACGCGAGCTGCTGGCGCGCTTAAGCCCGGGTGGTCGCTTGTTTGGGGTTGATGTCGACCCGACAGAGTTTGCCCGCACCGAGACCCGCCTGCGCGGGCTGGGCTTCGACGCCACGGCATTGGTCTTGCACCGAATCAATTTTGACGGCGTAGCGGCCCTGCTGCCCGCCGCGGGTGGCGGCTTTGATGTGATCCTGGCCGACTTGGGCGTGTCGTCCATGCAGATCGATAACCCCGCGCGTGGCTTCAGCTTTAAAACCGAAGGCCCGCTGGATTTGCGGTTGAACCAAGTGAGTGGCCAATCCGCCTCGGAGCTGCTGCAGTCGGTGACCCGCCAGGCCCTGCGCGAACTGCTGACTGACAACGCCGACGAGCCCTTTGCCCAGCCACTGGCTGCCGCGCTGCAGGGCCAGTACCTGCAAACCACCACCGAATTGGCCGAGCTGGTGCGGCAAACGCTGGCTACAGCGCTGCCCGCGCGCATGCCGGCTGCTGAACGCAAGATAGAGACCACCAAGTCGCTGCAACGCACGTTTCAGGCGCTGCGCATTGCCGTCAATGACGAATTTGGCGTGCTGGAGCGCTTTCTGGCGCTGCTGCCCAGTTGCCTGAAGCCAGGTGGCCGGGTGGCGATCCTGAGCTTTCACTCGGGTGAAGACCGGCGCGTGAAGAAGGCTTTCCAAGCTGGTGAGCGCAGCGGCATCTACGCCCGGGTGGCGCCCGACGCGCTGCGACCCTCAGCCCAAGAGCGGCGCGACAACCCGCGCTCGGCTTCGACCAAGCTGCGCTGGGCAGTGGCCGCCGGTCCAAGATAATGCGGGCATGAGGACACTCGGCCCCCGCTTCCTGTTTGCCCACCCGGCCCACCTGCTGGCGCTGGGTTTTGGCTCGGGCCTGAGCCCGGCAGCACCCGGCACGGCAGGTACGCTGTGGGCCTGGCTGGCCTTTGTGGCGCTACAGCCCTGGATGACCGACAGCCGCTGGGCCCTGCTGCTGATCGTCACCCTGTTACTGGGCACCTGGGCCAGCACCGTGACCGCTCGCCACATGCAGGTGCTGGACCCCAGCGCCATCGTGATCGATGAAATCGTGGCCTTTTGGCTGGTGCTCTGGTTGGTCACACCGACCAGCCTGCTGGAGCAGGCGGTGGCCTTT
>Ga0209358_10002663_pt1 | contig 13489 bp, 7 predicted proteins | sample LauGreFa1BDMLBSN_2_FD_187574 | JGI IMG/M metagenome (GOLD analysis project Ga0209358, IMG submission 187574) | Freshwater lake microbial communities from Lake Michigan, USA - Fa13.BD.MLB.SN (SPAdes) (version 2) | ecosystem: Environmental > Aquatic > Freshwater > Lake | place: Lake Michigan, USA... | reverse complement strand
AAGGCTTGATATAGGTTAGAATGGAGGGCTTTCTTGGAGCTGTGGATTAGTTCTGAGGGAGTAGAGGGAAGAAATGAGGGACAAGGTGTTGACAAGACAGGAAGTGTCTGTATAATAGTCGGACTCAACAGGGCGGAATGCCCTACGCTCTTTAACAAGTCGATCAAAATAATTTGTGTGGGTGCTTGTGGTGATTGTTAGTGATGTTAATTAATAATCGACACAATACTGACACATAGAAGTAATTTTATGCGTTGAACTGTAGTCGAGCCAAGATTGGCTACTTATCTTATTAAGTAGCAAACTGATTTAAACTGAAGAGTTTGATCATGGCTCAGATTGAACGCTGGCGGTATGCTTAACACATGCAAGTCGAACGGTAACAGGCCTTCGGGCGCTGACGAGTGGCGGACGGGTGAGTAACGCGTAGGAATCTGCCTTATAGTGGGGGACAACGTGGGGAAACCCACGCTAATACCGCATACGCCCTACGGGGGAAAGGAGGGGATCTTCGGACCTTTCGCTATGAGATGAGCCTGCGTTAGATTAGCTAGTTGGTAGGGTAAAGGCCTACCAAGGCGACGATCTATAGCTGGTCTGAGAGGACGATCAGCCACACTGGGACTGAGACACGGCCCAGACTCCTACGGGAGGCAGCAGTGGGGAATATTGGACAATGGGCGAAAGCCTGATCCAGCAATACCGCGTGTGTGAAGAAGGCCTTAGGGTTGTAAAGCACTTTCAATTGGAAGGAAAAACTCATGGCCAATACCCATGAGCTTGACATTACCTTTAGAAGAAGCACCGGCTAACTCCGTGCCAGCAGCCGCGGTAATACGGAGGGTGCGAGCGTTAATCGGAATTACTGGGCGTAAAGCGTGCGTAGGCGGCTCGTTAAGTCAGATGTGAAAGCCCTGGGCTCAACCTGGGAACGGCATTTGAAACTGGCGAGCTAGAGTTTGGGAGAGGAGAGTGGAATTTCAGGTGTAGCGGTGAAATGCGTAGAGATCTGAAGGAACACCAGTGGCGAAGGCGACTCTCTGGCCTAAAACTGACGCTGAGGTACGAAAGCGTGGGTAGCAAACAGGATTAGATACCCTGGTAGTCCACGCCGTAAACGATGTCAACTAGCCGTTGGCTCTCTTAGAGAGTTAGTGGCGCAGCTAACGCATTAAGTTGACCGCCTGGGGAGTACGGCCGCAAGGTTAAAACTCAAATGAATTGACGGGGGCCCGCACAAGCGGTGGAGCATGTGGTTTAATTCGATGCAACGCGAAGAACCTTACCTACCCTTGACATCCAGAGAATCTGTTAGAGATAGTAGAGTGCCTTCGGGAACTCTGAGACAGGTGCTGCATGGCTGTCGTCAGCTCGTGTCGTGAGATGTTGGGTTAAGTCCCGTAACGAGCGCAACCCTTATCCTTAGTTGCCAGCGGGTCATGCCGGGAACTCTAGGGAGACTGCCGGTGATAAACCGGAGGAAGGTGGGGACGACGTCAAGTCATCATGGCCCTTATGGGTAGGGCTACACACGTGCTACAATGGCCGGTACAGAGGGCTGCGAACTTGCGAAAGTAAGCAAATCCCAGAAAGCCGGTCTTAGTCCGGATTGGAGTCTGCAACTCGACTCCATGAAGTCGGAATCGCTAGTAATCGCGAATCAGAATGTCGCGGTGAATACGTTCCCGGGCCTTGTACACACCGCCCGTCACACCATGGGAGTGGGTTGCAAAAGAAGTGGGTAGTCTAACCTTCGGGAGGGCGCTCACCACTTTGTGATTCATGACTGGGGTGAAGTCGTAACAAGGTAGCCCTAGGGGAACCTGGGGCTGGATCACCTCCTTACAAAGACACACTATCGTCATCATGAGTATCCACAACAAATTATTTTGATCACACGCAGTATGAGCCTAGGGCCTGTAGCTCAGTTGGTTAGAGCGCACCCCTGATAAGGGTGAGGTCGGTGGTTCGAGTCCACCCAGGCCCACCACCTTACCTAAACGGTAAAAGTGGACAATGGGCTAGGGGACTCAGAAAGAACACTGGGGCTATAGCTCAGCTGGGAGAGCACCTGCCTTGCACGCAGGGGGTCAGCGGTTCGATCCCGCTTAGCTCCACCAATTCTATAATGTTTCGGCCAGTCAAAATCAGACACAGCATCAGATTAAATTAATTAAGCTGATGAATGGTAGTCTGTATTATTTAGGCCTCCGTAAGAGACTTTATAGAATTGGTGCATTAAATAATGCATTGATAGCTCTTTAACAATTTGGAAATCTGTAACAACGTAATCTTATAACGTAAAGGTAGTAAGATTGCGAAACAAGTTCATGTGAACGCATGTTGCAGTAGTCGATGAGAAAGACAGATTCTGTTATGACAATAACAGCGTTGAGTTAATCTATTGAATGCTGAAATAAACGGACACAAGAATGAGTTCTCAAAAGCAGAAAAAAGCGATTAAGAAAGCTGACACCTATAACACAATAAAGACACTAATCTAACTTGAAGAATAAAGGCAACTTTATGAGACAAGGCAGAGCAGACAGACTTATTCGGGTTATATGGTCAAGTGAATAAGCGCATACGGTGGATGCCTAGGCAGTGAGAGGCGATGAAGGACGTTGTAACATGCGATAAGTCTCGGGGAGTTTGTAAACTAACTTTGATCCGAGAATTTCCGAATGGGGAAACCCGGCTTGCATCAGCAAGTCATCTTGCAGTGAATACATAGCTGCATGAAGCGAACCTGGGGAACTGAAACATCTAAGTACCCAGAGGAAAAGAAATCAACCGAGATTCCCTTAGTAGCGGCGAGCGAACGGGGATTAGCCCTTAAGTTAATACATTGTTAGTGGAACAGTCTGGAAAGTCTGGCGATACAGGGTGATAGCCCCGTACACGAAAACGTGTATTAGTGAAAACGAGTAGGTCGGAGCACGTGAAACTTTGACTGAACATGGGGGGACCATCCTCCAAGGCTAAATACTCCTTACTGACCGATAGTGAACCAGTACCGTGAGGGAAAGGCGAAAAGAACCCCGGAGAGGGGAGTGAAATAGATCCTGAAACCGTATGCGTACAAGCAGTGGGAGCACCTTCGTGGTGTGACTGCGTACCTTTTGTATAATGGGTCAGCGACTTAATCTCAGTGGCAAGCTTAACCGAATAGGGGAGGCGTAGCGAAAGCGAGTCTTAATAGGGCGTTTAGTCGCTGGGATTAGACCCGAAACCGGGCGATCTATCCATGACCAGGCTGAAGGTGAGGTAATACTTACTGGAGGGCCGAACCCACGTATGTTGAAAAATCCGGGGATGAGTTGTGGATCGGAGTGAAAGGCTAATCAAGCTCGGAGATAGCTGGTTCTCCTCGAAAGCTATTTAGGTAGCGCCTCGTGTATAACTGTTGGGGGTAGAGCACTGTTTCGGCTAGGGGGTCATCTCGACTTACCAACCCGATGCAAACTCCGAATACCAACAAGTTTCAGCACGGGAGACACACGGCGGGTGATAAGGTCCGTCGTGAAAAGGGAAACAGCCCAGACCGTCAGCTAAGGTCCCAAAATCTATGCTCAGTGGGAAACGATGTGGAAAGGCACAGACAGCCAGGAGGTTGGCTTAGAAGCAGCCATCCTTTAAAGAAAGCGTAATAGCTCACTGGTCGAGTCGGTCTGCGCGGAAGATTTACCGGGGCTAAGCATAGTACCGAAGCTACGGGTTCATACTTTAGTATGAGCGGTAGAGGAGCGTTCTGTACGCCTGCGAAGGTGAACTGAGAAGTTTGCTGGAGGTATCAGAAGTGCGAATGCTGACATGAGTAACGATAATGGGGGTGAAAAACCCCCACGCCGAAAATCCAAGGTTTCCTGCGCAACGCTAATCGACGCAGGGTTAGTCGGTACCTAAGGCGAGGCCGAAAGGCGTAGTCGATGGAAAGCAGGTTAATATTCCTGCACCAGTTGTAACTGCGATGGGGTGACGGAGAAGGCTAGATCAGCTGACGGTTGGAAGTGTCAGTTTAAGCGTGTAGGGAGTGGACTTAGGCAAATCCGGGTTCATAATTCTGAGACGTGACGACGAGATGTTCTTCGGAACAACGAAGTGATTAATGCCATGCTTCCAAGAAAAACCTCTAAGCTTCAGGTTACAAGTGGCCGTACCCCAAACCGACACAGGTGGATGGGATGAGAATTCTAAGGCGCTTGAGAGAACTCGGCTGAAGGAACTAGGCAAAATGATACCGTAACTTCGGGAGAAGGTATGCCCTTGGTAGGTGAAGTCCCTTGCGGATGGAGCTGAAGAGGGTTGCAATAAATTGGTGGCTGCGACTGTTTAGCAAAAACATAGCACTCTGCAAACTCGAAAGAGGAAGTATAGGGTGTGACGCCTGCCCGGTGCTGGAAGGTTAATTGATGGGGTTATCTTCGGAGAAGCTCTTGATCGAAGCCCCAGTAAACGGCGGCCGTAACTATAACGGTCCTAAGGTAGCGAAATTCCTTGTCGGGTAAGTTCCGACCTGCACGAATGGCGTAACGATGGCCACACTGTCTCCAGCCGAGACTCAGTGAAATTGAAATTGCGGTGAAGATGCCGTATACCCGTGGCTAGACGGAAAGACCCCGTGAACCTTTACTATAGCTTGACACTGGACTTTGAATCAATTTGTGTAGGATAGGTGGGAGACTTTGAAGCCGCAACGCTAGTTGTGGTGGAGTCATCCTTGAAATACCACCCTGGTTTATTTGAAGTTCTAACCTAGATCCATTATCTGGATTGGGGACAGTGTCTGGTGGGTAGTTTGACTGGGGCGGTCTCCTCCTAAAGCGTAACGGAGGAGCACGAAGGTACCCTCAGCCTGGTCAGAAATCAGGCATTGAGTGCAATGGCATAAGGGTGCTTGACTGCGAGTCAGACACGACGAGCAGGTACGAAAGTAGGTCATAGTGATCCGGTGGTTTCTGTATGGAAGGGCCATCGCTCAACGGATAAAAGGTACTCCGGGGATAACAGGCTGATACCGCCCAAGAGTTCATATCGACGGCGGTGTTTGGCACCTCGATGTCGGCTCATCACATCCTGGGGCTGAAGCAGGTCCCAAGGGTATGGCTGTTCGCCATTTAAAGTGGTACGCGAGCTGGGTTCAGAACGTCGTGAGACAGTTCGGTCCCTATCTGCCGTGGGCGTTTGAGATTTGAGGGAAGCTGCTCCTAGTACGAGAGGACCGGAGTGGACGAACCTCTGGTGTTCCGGTTGTCATGCCAATGGCATTGCCGGGTAGCTATGTTCGGACAGGATAACCGCTGAAAGCATCTAAGCGGGAAGCCCCTCCCAAGATGAGATCTCACTGGGACCATGAGTCCCCTGAAGGGCCGTCGAAGACTACGACGTTGATAGGCATGGTGTGGAAGCGCAGTAATGTGTGAAGCTAACATGTACTAATTGCCCGTGAGGCTTGACCCATATAACACCCAATGAGTTTGAGTGTTGTGATGATAGGCTAGGGTAAGACTTAGCATCAGCTAATCGCAAGCGAGAGAACGAAGAGATACAGAGGTTACAGATTTCCAAAGCAGCGGGTGGAAGCGCTACTGAAGCAATAGCGAAAGTAGAGAAAAACCTGTTGAAGAGGCGTTGATTAAACATCAACACACCAGTTTGCTTGGTGACCATAGCGAGCGTGAACCACCCGATCCCATCCCGAACTCGGAAGTGAAACCGCTTAGCGCCGATGATAGTGTGGCAGTTTGCCATGCGAAAGTAGGGAATTGCCAAGCGCTTATTTAAAAACCCAAGTCTACACTTGGGTTTTTTTTTGCTCGGGAATAATCAATTAATCTATCCCCTCATAGCAATACTTTTATTGAGATTACACACCACTTCAGATATTAAAGTATAATTAAAATATGGTAAATCAAGCAGATAAAGTATGTCAGAAATACAATTTGAGCTAAAACGGCGAAGAACTTTTGCAATTATATCGCATCCAGATGCGGGCAAAACCACCATCACTGAGAAACTTTTACTTTTTGGGGGTGCAATTCAGCTTGCTGGCTCAGTTAAAGGTCGTAAGGCTGCTCGTCATGCCACATCTGATTGGATGGAAATGGAGAAAGAGCGGGGGATTTCTGTTACTACTTCAGTTATGCAGTTTGAGCACAACGATTGTATTATTAATCTTCTTGATACACCTGGGCATGAAGACTTTTCTGAAGATACTTATAGAACCTTGACTGCAGTTGATTCTGCGTTAATGGTAATTGATGTGGCAAAAGGTGTTGAAACTAGAACTATTAATCTAATGGAAGTCTGTAGGTTGCGGACTACCCCTATTCTAACTTTTATTAATAAGCTTGATAGAGAGGGGCGTGAACCAATAGAATTATTAGATGAGGTTGAGACTGTCCTTAACATTAACTGTGCACCCATGACGTGGCCTATCGGTATGGGTAAACGTTTTAAAGGGGTATATCATCTTTATAAAGATGAAGTTCATTTGTTTAGCGCTCAACATGGTGGAAAAATCGCACAGGCAGAAATAATTAAGGGTTTATATAACCCTAAACTAGATGAATTACTCAAAGATCAAGCTGCAGAATTACGTGATGAGATTGATTTGGTTAAAGGCGCCAGTCATGAGTTTCTTCTAGAAGATTATTTATCTGGTAATTTAACGCCAGTTTTTTTTGGGTCAGCAATTAATAATTTTGGTATTCTTGAGTTACTTGATGCACTCGCTGAATATGCACCATCTCCACAATGCCGTCAGGCGGAACAACGATTAGTTAATCCTCAAGAGGAAAAATTTACTGGTTTCGTTTTTAAAGTTCAAGCGAACATGGATCCTTCTCATAGGGATAGGGTGGCCTTTTTAAGAGTCTGCTCTGGAAAATTTGATAAAGGAATGAAAGTTAATCATGTAAGGTTGGGAAAAAATATTCATGTAGCTAATGCAATTACTTTCCAAGCTGATACGCGTAAAAGTGTAGAAGAGGCTTTTCCAGGCGATATAATCGGGTTGCATAATCACGGTACAATTCAGGTTGGTGATACGTTTACCCAAGGAGAGGTCCTTAAATATGGTGGTATTCCTTATTTTGCACCTGAACTATTTAGGCGAGTGATTTTAAAGGATCCATTAAGGGCTAAATCATTACAAAAAGGCCTTGTTCAATTAACAGAAGAGGGTGCTACACAATTATTTAAGCCACTTAAAAATAATGACTTAATATTGGGAGCTGTCGGTATATTACAATTTGACGTTACAGCTTTTCGCCTTAAAGGAGAGTATAACGTTGAATGTGTTTATGATGTAGTTCCAATTTCAACTGTACGTTGGGTAAGCTCAAATAAGCCTGCTAAACTTGAAGAGTTTAAAAATAAAGCTTTTGAAAATCTTGCGGAAGACGGTGGTGGGTATCTGGTTTATTTAGCAAATAGTCGAGTTAATCTTCAGCTGACTGAAGAGCGTTGGCCTGATATTAACTTTAGCTCAACTAGAGAGCTATAAACTAATTAAAAATAGGTGATAGAGTTTAAAAATAATTAGTTATTTGTACGGTTGCTTACAGTAGGTTTATATTGTGAATCATTAATTTGTTATGGCTCACATGCGGATTGTTGTTGTAAATCAATTTTAGGTAATTTTTTTATTTATTTTGTCTATTTGTCATTGCGTTGTTCTTAATAAGAGCTATTATTTTATAATATTATAGTTTTTAGGAGTTTATTGTGGGCGAACAATCTTGGATGAGCACAAAAGAAGCAGCGGCTTTGTTGGAGGTAAGTCAACGTACAGTGCAAAATTGGGTTGATAGTGGAAAAATAAAAGCTAACTTAACTATGGGAGGCCATAGGAGATTGAGTCGTGTTGATGTTATAAGACATTTATCAACGATCAGGCCCATTTTATTGCAAGATGATAATAACCCTTCTTTTCCAGAAATTGGTGATAATACTTTATTGAGAGTACTTTTTGTAGAGGATGATTATGCAATTTTAAGGCTTTGTGAGCTGCAATTTGGACAGTTCAATATACAGCATAAGCTATATCTGGCTACAAATGCTTATCAAGGCTTAATGATGGTTGGTAAGTATCAACCTCATCTTATTTTTACAGATCTCAATATGCCAAATATTGATGGTATACATATGATTAATGAAATCATTAGAATACCCGATATGAAAGACACTAGGATTGTAGTGGTAACAGGGATGGAAGCCCGTGATATTGATAAGCTGGGAACCATACCTGATGGTGTTATGGTTCTACCCAAACCTATACCTTTTAAAACTGTTGAGACTATATTATACCAAGCCGCTAATTCACTTACGTTGGCACAAAATAAGTCTTATTAGATAAGACATTATTTTTTTGGCGATCTTTATGAATTATGAAAAGGTCGCGCTATTGAATCAATAATTATTTCAAAATTTAGCTTCTTTCTATCTCAATTTGAGAAGTATTCTAATTTTACATTTACTGTAGTTCCATTTCCAATGCGACTAACTATATCAATACTTCCATTTAGTTTATCAATGATTTTTTTTACAGTAAACATCCCGACACCATTGCCAGGGATATATCCAGAAGGTTCTCCTCTATAGAAAGGGACATAAATATTTTTAATTTGTTCAGCAGACATTCCTATTCCAGAATCGCTAATTGCAAAGTTAATCCATTGTCTATCAATAGAATTGCACAAGCTTACGGATAGGTAAATATTTACTTTGCCAAGCGAATACTTAAAGGCATTTGATAAAATATTATTTAATATAATTTTTGTTAGGGGTCTGTTAATTAAACAATATGAAATATTTTTATCTATATTCATTGTAATTTTACCGCCTTCATAATCTTCAAATTCTGATACTAGACCTAATAAATACTGGTTTAGATCTGTTTTTTCCAATAGGCCATTATCATCATCCAAAAGCACATCACTGAAGATATTATTTTGTGTTTTTTTAAGAATCGCTGATCGGTTGTTAATGTCGAAGTTGATTACATTTTCGGTATTGTTCAATTTCTCAATATGGGGAGTATCAATTTTATTGAGATCATTAATTAGTGAAGAAAAATTTCCGAGATGCTTGGTTTTCTTATTGCTTAATTTGGTGTCTGAATTTTCTTTAACCGATTGTTCTTTAATGTTTTTATTTGTAAATGATTGCATGGATATTGTCCTGTATTCAATGATGTGGCCTATATATTTACTATGTCAAAACACTTTAACTACTCGTATTGAAATTAATGAGTAATCACTGAATTACTTGTGTTTGGATACATTTAAATTAAAGAATAGTACAAAATAGAAATACTACAACTATTTATATAAATAATATGAAGAATTAGTGCAATTATTTTACTTTTTATTAATTAGTCTTTTACCAATGGTTTTTGGGTGGGTAAAGGAATTTAAGTTATTTGTATTGAAGAATGACCGCTTATCAAAATTTATAAGCGGTCATGATTGGGTTTATCGAGAAAGCGTGGATATTACAAGTTTATACAGTTTGCCTTTAACTCTGCTTTTGTTCATTATTCAATGCATTTTTACCGCTTAGTTTTCTCATTTCTACTGGCGATATCCTGCCTTTTGATGAAACTTTATCATAAACTTCATCGAAAGCTTGTTTACAAAGTGGAAGTTGTTCTCTTAGGTGATCATAATTGCTATGGTCGAACATTCTTCTAAAGTCTTCTCTAGTAAGCATTGTTTTGGCATATAAGGCTTGATATCCATTATGATCAACGACAAATTTTTCAAGTAAGGGCATAGCAGAAGCGCTATCAAAATTATTTTTTAAAGGTGTGCCGTAAGCGCCTATATCTACATACATTTCATCGACTGTGCCATCTTTTTTTCGAAGTGGATGCACAAATCCTTGTTGTCGTTCGTTGTCTATTATAGCCATTGGAGATAGCCATAATGGGTAAAGATTAAAATGATTATCAAAATATTGAATAGATTGTTTCAAATATTGGATAGGCATCAGCATATCTTGTACGACATGAAATTTCTCTCTAAGCCTGCGTGTCGTTTCAGTTTCAGTATATTTTAATAACTCAATACTGGGCGGTAGAGCCCAGCCTAACAAACATCTAAATAGTGGGTTATTTCCAAAGGGTATTATCTCTTCCATAGTCCAAAAATAACTACGAGTGTGTCGATGATAATAATCTCTCAATGGAATATATTCGAAACCAGATTGTTCATTTTTTAGATACGTTTCTGCATGTTTATAGAACCAAGGCTTATACCATCGTCCGATGGGGTTAAAGTGCCCGTCTGATTTTATCTCATCAGTAAAAGTACCTGTCATAATGACTGCATTGTCACGGCTATAAACCAAGCCTTCAACAAAATCGTTGTCTTTTGTGTTTCGTGAAGCCGTTTCGAAAACTTCAGTCATGTGTTCAAGACTAAATACAGGCTGGTAATGCAGTTTGATAAATTTTTTCGCAGGAATTATTTTTAGCTCAGCAGCAACAAGAAAGCCCAAAGTGCCGTGGCTCCAAGGGATCTGATAGAATAATTCTGCATTTTCCATCGGACTACAATGAATAAGCTCTCCGTTAGCAGTCACAAGATCGAGAGATACACAAATTGATTGGAATAGTCCATATTTGTGGCTACTAGACTCTATTCCGAAGCCCATAATCAAGCCACCTACTGTCAGGCTGTCTAATTCCGGGACAACAGCTAATGTCCAGCCTTTTGATAGTAAATTACGGGAAATTTGTCCCATAGTTGCTAACGGCTCTACTCTAACAGTTTCGTTTTCTTTCACTATTTCGATGATATCGTAAAGTCCGATATCGATATTACGATGAGTAAGTTTGTATTTGGGTACCAATTCACTCATAGCCTTCCAGCCGGAGCGTGCTGTACAAAGTTTTTCATTGCTACCGTCTTTTTTCCAATCTTCAATCTGTTGTATTATGTTTTGTAGCTTTTGTTCATGTTTTGCAGGGGCGCTTTTAAGCCAAAAAACAAGCAGATTACGGACGGTTGTATATGTGCTGTATATTGTTGAAACAGGAAGCAGAATAAGAGTAGCAAATATGCCCCGATAATGCGTCAGAATGTGTTCGAAAAATTCACTGGTTTTTGACATGCAGATATCCCTTTAACTTTAATTATTATTCTCAAGATAATGGTTAAAGTGCTCATAATAGCAGACCAATCCCATTACTCGTAAAGGTAAATATCGGCTTAAAAAATGCAAGTTGAGTTGCAGGGGATAAGAAAGGAGAATAAGGTTTTAATCTAAAAAATAGAAGTTGACTATTATTATGTAATTTCTAGAATTTGAGATGCGTTCATTTAGTACTTAACTAAAATATGCGGCATCGCTAACGCTAGCCGCATATTGCACAATTTAAAGTTTACTCTTTTAAAGCTTTCAATACAGCCTGCATTGTTGCATTAGCATCCCCAAATAACATGCGGGTGTTTTCAAGGACAAACAAGGGATTACCTACGCCTGCATAACCGGAAGCCATACTGCGTTTAAGGACAATAGTGGTTTCACCTTTCCAACATTCCAATACGGGCATGCCTGCAATTGGACTGTTGGGGTCATTGAGTGCCGATGGGTTAACAATATCATTAGCGCCGATGACAATAGATACGTCAACATTAGCAAAGTCATCATTAATTTCATCCATTTCATAGACGATGTCGTAAGGGACTTTAGCTTCCGCTAATAAAACATTCATGTGGCCTGGCATACGCCCTGCAACTGGATGGATGCCAAAACGCACCTTTTTACCTTTTTCCCTTAATAGTTTGGTGATTTCATTAACAGTATGTTGGGCCTGTGCAACTGCCATCCCATAGCCGGGAATAATCATGATATTTTTAGCAGCTTTCAGTAATTGTGCGGTTTCTTCAGCATCTATTGGTTGTATTTCACCTTCAATGGCCATAGCTTCTCCACCTGATGCTGTGCCAAATCCTCCGGCTATGACGCTAAGAAAATGCCGATTCATGGCGCGGCACATGATGTAGCTCAAGATTGCACCGCTGCTACCTACCAATGCACCGGTAACAATCAATAAGTCGTTGCTTAACATAAAGCCCGTCGCTGCCGCCGCCCAGCCCGAATAGCTGTTGAGCATGGAAACTACGACTGGCATATCGGCACCACCAATTGCCATTACCATGTGTACACCAAAAACCAGTGCAATAAAAGTCATTATCAACAAAGGAATTAAGCCGCCGCCATGTTCCGTTTGTTGTAAAAAGAAACCGGCAAGTACGAAAGAGGCGATTAATAAGAATAGATTAAACCAATGACGGCCAGGTAATAACATTGGCTTGCCATTTATGCGCTCACTCAATTTGCAAAAAGCAATGACTGAGCCAGAAAATGTTACCGCGCCAATCAAGATGCCCAAATAGATTTCCAATTCATGAATAGTTTTTTCTACACCGTCGATAACAACAGTGTTGTCCATAAAGTTGGCATAACCAACCAGTACTGCTGCCATACCGACTAAACTATGCATGATTGCGACTAATTCGGGCATTTGGGTCATTTCAACTTTTAATGCTGCTCTTGCACCGATACTGCCACCAATCAATAGAGCTATCATCAACACGGCGTAAGCCGAGACCGCAGCACTGAGTGTTGTTGCAGCAATGGCAATCGCCATGCCTAACATACCGTAATAATTGCCTTTTCTGGCAGTTTCTTGATTACTTAAGCCACTTAAACTTAAAATAAATAAAATAGTGGCAACGATGTAAGACATCGCAACTAAACTGTGAGTCATCGTATTCTCCAATTATTTTCTAAACATTTCTAACATGCGACGAGTGACTAAAAAACCACCTGCAATATTGATAGAGGCAATAAGAATGGCTAATCCCGCCAATGAACTTACTATGACACTTGCAGCCGATATTTGTACTAACGCGCCAATGACAATAATGCCACTTATCGCATTGGTGACGCTCATCAGCGGAGTGTGCAGGGAAGGTGAGACATTCCATATTACTTGGTAGCCAACAAAACAGGCGAGAATAAATACGGTAAAATGTGACATGAAAGATTCAGGGGCAACTGCACCAACGCTGAATAACACCAAACCCGCTATCAGTAGAGGTAATAGTTCTTTGAAAGGGTGTTTAGCAACTGAAACATGGTCAACAGTAACGGCAGGTGTCTCAGTTGGTTTAGCTGGAGACGCGGATAAGGTTGGCGGTGGTGGTGGCCAAGTGATTTTACCTTCCTTAATCACGGTTGTGCCACGTATTACCTCATCTTCCATATTGACGTTAATAATACCGTCTTTTGATGGACACAATTCAGTAAGTAAGTGGCGCAAGTTAGTGGAGTAAAGTTGGCTTGATTGATTAGCCAAACGGCTGGGTAGATTACTATAGCCAATAATCGTCACGCCTTGCTTAACGACTACGGCATCTTTTTCTGTCAACTCACAGTTACCACCTTGTTCTGCTGCTAAATCAACAATAACACT
>Ga0209358_10002658_pt1 | contig 13502 bp, 10 predicted proteins | sample LauGreFa1BDMLBSN_2_FD_187574 | JGI IMG/M metagenome (GOLD analysis project Ga0209358, IMG submission 187574) | Freshwater lake microbial communities from Lake Michigan, USA - Fa13.BD.MLB.SN (SPAdes) (version 2) | ecosystem: Environmental > Aquatic > Freshwater > Lake | place: Lake Michigan, USA... | reverse complement strand
AAGTCTTAAAGTTACGTAGGATGTCCGCACTAAAACCAGTCACCTTATCAGCATGAATAAACTGCTTACGGAAACTACGCTCAGGCATAGTCTGTAAGTAAATCTGGTACAACTGGTCTTTTATATCGTCCGCAAAATTAGTAGGGGCTTTGGACGTATCTGCCTCGTCAATAGCAGCAAACATCTGTTGCAGCATGACACTGCTATCTTGAAAGTTTTGACGTAAAGCATGGATGTCGTCACCCTGAGTAAATGCTTTAGAGTCTTTTGGGTCTATACCTAATTCTCTAGCTCTACGAATTAAGAACAAGTTTCTATCTGTACCATTCTCAAATAAGTAAAACTCTCGGCCGGCTAGTCCACCTTCAACACGCAACCAGTATTGGCCATAACGCTTGAACGGGAAGTAGTCTTCTGGAAGGTTTTTAAACGATACTTCAGCGAATGGAGTGCCATCATCTGCATTTACAGACTCAGTACCTTCAGAAACGCTTTGCTCGTGCATTAAGCGCACTGACTTAAGTAGCTTGTTTTTAGCTGCTTGGTCAATAGGAAGAGCTTCAATCTGCTCGTTCAGAATAGTGCGAGTAGCGGTATAGGCATCTTGATAATACTGACGCACCATATCGTACATCTCATGCCCACCCTTTTGCTTACCTAACGCATCCCATGCGGTATATACAGAGTTAATCTGGTTAGTACGGCGGGTAATCATACCCTTATTAATAGGTATATCTTCTACTGGGGTATTTGGGTCGGCATTAAGTTGTTCGTAATGCTTAATAATCGGGTCTGCTTTGATAGCATCGGCTGCTGTAGCATGTGCTGTAGGGCTAACCTTCTTTAAACGGGCCAAGTGCATAGCGTCGCTAAGTTCGGTAGAACCGTTCTTTCTTATAAACGCAGCAAGGGCTTCGGCTTTTTTAGCTGACGCAGCCATTAAACGCATACGCATAGCTGACATCTGCTGTGTCAAATCATCCACATCTTTAAGTGCTGGGACTTCGTCACCCTTCCAACGCAGAATATCTGGGGTCTGCATTGTGTACAGAGTCTTCTTAATAAAGTCGTTGCCTAAGCTATCAAAGCGAGCATTTAGCAAGTCCTGTATTGGTTGGAAGTCGTGATTACTGATTGCATCACCAATAGCACTGGTTAGCGTAGTAGATGTATTGGATAAACGAATCTTCTCTAAGTCTGCGTCTATCTTAGCGTTTTGCTTCTTAGCCAACGCTGCTTGTTGTTTAGTAACCTTTGGTTTTGTGTATTCAGCCGTTAATAACTTGTCAGTTATAAGGATTAAGTCCTGCATGGCAGAGTTGTGCTTATCCGTCATGTTAAACATCTTGCGGATAGACTGGACAAAACGAGTAAACAACTCATCTATAAATGAAGATTTAGTACCTGAATACATACCCGGTGCTTGCAACAAAAACTCCTGCATAGCTGGCTGGGACATACCGTAAGCAATAAACTCTTTAATATCTGTAAACGCACCAGCACGTGCTAGGGCATCAGTTCTCTCGTCAGTCATGCCGAGTTTGTTTAGCGCATCATATAGACGGCCGGCACTCTTCATAACTGCATTAAGTTCTTCTACGGCTTCTGCTAGATTCTCTGCAGGTTCACGGCCTTCAGCAATATCATCTAAGTATGAGTTAATACGGTCAATGGTTGCACCGTGTAGGGCTTCATGCAAGAACACAGTATTGTTCATGCCGCCGTTAGCGTCTAGGTAAATAACCCCGTTGGAGTACATACCAGCAGCGCCTTCAAACTGTTTACGTAGGTAATTCGTAGGTAAATCAGCAGGGCTACGAACAATAACCACTTGCATGTTACGAACAAAAGGCATGATTCGCTTAGCTAGCGTGCTTTCAAAATCATTACCAGTCTTAGATAACCAAGATAGCGCTTGGCCTACGGTCTTAAACTTGTTGTACTCCGCGTTCTCAGTGCTATTGGTAGCCTCAAGAAGTTCTGAACGAGCAGTGCCTTTACGCAATGCTTCACGTTCTTTTACTGCAGCTAGTTCTTGCGGTGTAATGGATGAGCTTGTTAAACCTTCTTGGGCTCTCTTACCTAACGCTGTGTTACGACGAGCACCAGTTGCTATACCGTTTAATAAATCTAGGGCTTGACCACGCTCAGACCTGTAACGCATGCTTGCATCAAGATAAGAATCTTGGTCTTGGAAGTCTTCTCTAATCGGTGCTTCACGGTTTAATACATCTTGGGCCTCTAATAACTGCTTATTAGTTGCTTTCCATTCTTTAGTCTGCTCAGCCTTCTTCTGTTTGCTAGCCGCAATCTGCTCTTCAGTTAAAAGAGTCTTTGGTTTCCCACGAGGTTTACCCTGTAATACAGGTGCAACAGTAGGAGGAGTTACGGCCTCTGCAGGTGCTGCAGTAGGTGCGGCGCCAGGAGTAACTACTTGCTGCCCATAAGCAAAACCTTCTTCATAGGCTTTCTTTTCTTTGCCCTTCATGCCTGATGCATATTTAGTGCCATCAAAACCTTGAGCAGCATCATAGGCGCCGAGAGAATAAGCGTCTATTTGTTTTTGAACCACTGGAGTTGGAGCTCCATAAGAAACAGTACCATCTGGGTTTTCTGTCTTTGGTGCTTTAAATACTTCTAAAGCTTGGCTATTTGCCTGGGCTCTTACCTGTGCTGGTGTTAATGCACTTGGCTGAGTTTCTGCTCCGCTTGTAGGAAGAACAGCAGTTTCGCTATCTCTTCCCACTCCTGCTCCGACAGCTGCTGGAGCTCCGGCGGTGGTTCCTGGTTCAACGTTAGGCACAGGAATGCCTGACTCACTAACTCCGGTGTCAAGTCTATCTCCATATCCTGCCTCCACTAAGTCTTGTTCGGCTAACTTGGCTGATTCTTCACGAGTTAACCCGAGTTGTTGGTATCTTGCTTGTGTTTGTTCAAAGAACTTTTCTCTAGCCCCAACATCTAGTTCCCCAGTAGGTGCAGGGGTAGCAGTAACAGCAGGTTTACCAGTGAACATTGATGTAATCTCTGCCGCTTTTTGTTTTAAACGGTCAACGTCAGAGTTGTATCTGTTTTTAAGAGACCCAAGAAGGGCATCAAAATCCCCCCTCATTTCAGCAATAGTAGGTGCTCCTGCCTTAACTTCTTCTTTAGGCGGCTCTGTTTTTGCTTCTTCAAATGAGAAGCCTTTTTCTTTAACTAAATCGGCTGCCGATGGTACTGCAGCTTCAGGTTCTTTGCGCCCACCCTTTTGGGTAAGCTTACCCAATGTCATACCGCCGCCCATCATAATACCGCCTTGGGTTGCAGTTACTAACATGGTGTCAACAGCACCTTGAATAAAGTCTTTAAGTCCTGCTTCTGGGTTTAGTCCAAACCCTTTATCTACTGCAAACTGACCAGCGTAAGTTAACTGCTCGCCAGGGATTTCTTTGACTAATGACTTTGCAAAAAAGCCAGCTAAATCTTTTTCAGGTATGCCAGTAGCTAATTTCTTAAGTGCAGCAAGGCGGTCGCCCAAACCAAACTTCTCGCCAATAACCTCAAAAGCTGCATAGGCAGCAGCACGAGCGGTTGCATCAGATGCGTCTAAATCTCTGCGTCGGCTGTCGTCGTAGGTCTGACCAAACGAATTGGCAAACATAGAACCTAATACTAAAGGTTGTGAACCTGTTGCGACACCCGCAACCAATGCAGGTAATTGCTGACCAATAGAATTAAACGCACTCTCAATAATCTGAACAGGCTTATTTGGTGCTTCCCCCATAGATTGGGTAAAAGAGTTAATACTATCTAGGGTCTTTGTTTCATCAGAGGTATCTAACCCAAGCATCTCCCCAACAAACTTTTGCATACCGCCGCCAGCCTGAGCGGTTCCAGTAAGAGCCTTAACACCAGCACGTTTTAAAACTTGCGCTGTGTCTTCAATGCCAGTCTTACCGGTTTCATATTTGAGTTCTTGTCCTAGTTCTTCCGCCTTAGTTAGTGGGCGGGCAATACCGTATTCACGGCCGGTTGTAGCTTTGCTTTCTTCAATATTTCTACGGGCTGTAGCACGGGCAAACTCAGGGTCTAAACCCTGCATAATTAGCTTCTCGGTACGAGCTTGCTCACTTAGATTAAATGGGCTTTCCTCAGATGGGTATAGATGCTCAAAGCCAGGAAGCTTAATTGTCTCGGCCTTAACTGGTTCTGCACCTGGAGTTAAAGTTGTGCCCGCAAGGACGCTCTCGCCCTTTTTGGTTTCTTCTTTAACGCCCTGAACCTGCTGCTCTTCAGCATTTGCATCCTCAAACGAGAATACAGTTGGCTTTTTCTCTTCTAATGCTTCGTCGAAGGAAAAGTTTTTAGGTTCGGGTGCCAGTGCTTCATCAAAGGTAAATTTAGCCATGGCTTATTATTGCTCAAAAGCTGAACCATTCCAAGTGGCTGGACCTCGTTTTGTTGCGTAAACTTTACCCTTTTTCAAATCATCTTGTTTTTGTGGCATAGCCAATGGGTTATTTATTGTACCTTCTGGGAATCTACCAGAACCATCGGCCTTACCCGGTGCTGGAACTGCATTAGAACCTTTTATATCCCCACGTAATTCAGCTTCACGTTTCTGTAGTTTGGCTTGGATTTCTGGCTTATCTTTCTCGTCGGCCATTAACAACTCAGTACGTAGAGACTTCATCTGAGGGTCATTCTTCAGACGGTTTGTTAACGCTGCATCTTGTTGTACGTCCACTTTCTCTCTAGCAAGACCAGTTTTCTCGATAGCTACTGTTCTAGCCATGGCTCTAGTAGCTGCATTATTAGGAGCGCCCTGTTCAAGCAATAAAGCAAGTTCCGCTGCTGTAGTTTTGTCTAGGTCAGTAGAGCGGTCACGAGCGCCAATACGAGCGACTTCAAGAGACTTCTCTCTATCCATTTCTTTCTCGTAAGCACCCATAGCTTCTTTACTAATGCCAAGCTTCTCAGCACGTTCAGCCAAGGTTAGGTCAGACATACCCTTAGTCGCAGCTAGTTCTTCAGCCAACAAATCTTTACGACGCGCAGTTATTCCAGGAAGTGCCTCTCCTGCTGCTGTAATACCAGCAGACAAAGTAGAACCGGGTTTATTCATACGACTGAAGAAATCAATCATATTCAGACCTGTGTCGCTCTCACGACGACCGCCTAGACCAGCAATACGCTCTTCGTACATTGCCTTAAGTTTAGGGTCAATAGGAGAACCTTCTACGCCAGCCGCTAGACGAGCCTTTTGCACATCTCTAACATACTGCCCGTATTTATCGTCTTCCTCAACTTCACCTTCATTAGCGAAAGCTACAATACCACCACCAGCCGCACCGATTGCATCCATTGAAGGAGCTGGGGCTGCTGCTAAACCACGAGGTGCTTGGTCTTGTGCAATAGACTGTTCTGCTTGTTGCTCAGCTTGTGCTTGCATACGCTTTTCGATTAGCACTTCGTTAGCCATAGCACGTACTGTTTCGCTTGGGCTTGTTTGTGCTACTTGGGCTACTTGAGCTTCAGGCATAGCCATTAGTTGAGCTTTAATACCTTGAGCAGCTTCGCTTTGTTGCGCTGCACCTGTTCTGTCACCCAGGCCACCAATTTTTAAACCTTTTACTGAACCACCTTCTTTAAAGCCAAATGCTTTATAAGCACCAGCAGCGGTACCCAAGCCAGAAATAGCCTGTGTAGTTAAGTTAGGTTGAGCCTGATAAGACTGAGTTGTAGTTGCTTGCATTGGTAGGCCACGAAGCATATTAGACATAAAGCCTAACTGCATCATTGGATACTGTTGCTGTGTAGCGTAATCTTGAATAGCTTGGTTGATAATGCCCTGTTGATACTGTTGTTGCTGACCGCCAAGTTGGTTCTGTAGATTAATAGCATTAATATCAGCCTGTTGCTGAGCACTACCTAATTGACCTAATGTAGAGGCGGCTTGTCCTGCACCAGCATAACCAGCTTGTTGCGCACCAATACCTTGTAACCCTTGGCCAATACCTTGCATACCAGCTGACACACCTTGTAAACCTGTTTGGATACCTTGTAAACCTAAATTAGCGCCAAACTGCTGGTTAGCAATAGCTCTGTCGTATGCGGACTGAGAACCCTGTGCTTGGATATTAGATAAGTTAGATAATAAGTTACGTTCACGCTCAGATTGTTGTAGCGCTTGACGTGCACCGCCATAAGTACCCTGACGGGCCGCACCTAAATTAGTTGCCTGTTGAGCTAATTGAGCTTCACGGATTGCTGCACTTTTAGCAACATCGGTAACTTGTTGTTGATAGGGGGACATATAGGCACCAACCGCATTAGGGTTAGTTACTTGTTGCGCATATTGAGACCCAGCACCAAAAGCAGGAGCTGCTTGCATAGCACCCATTAAACCTAAACCAGCACCTTGCTGTCCATACATACCCGCTTGGCCAGCAGTACCTAATTGTCCTAAACCAGACATACCTGCTAATTGAGTACCTAGTTGATACTGCCCAGGTGATTGCATTTGAGACGCAGCGTTATACGCACTAGTCTGTAAATTAGATGGGCCAGCAAAGTATTTTGTAGGGTCTGAAGAATAAGGCTGATAAGGCTTAAACCCAGTAATCTCATCACCGACACTTGTAAACAACTGACCTTGGGTTGCCCCAAGCATACTCATTACATACGGCTTAGCGTATTCAGGTATGTTTGTTTGATATGCAGTTGTTTGTGTGGGTTGTCCACCACCGCCGCCGCCTTTACCCATTATCTTTCTCCATCTCTAGTGGCAACTCAAATGTAACCCAATGAGCTGCAAAGCCATCATTTTTAAATATCTTAGCCCATCCTGGGCGTGCTGTCGACTCAATTCCGTCGCATCCTACATCTTTAGCAAAACGGCGTAGTAAAGCTAGCATTGGGTCTTTCCACTCTACTAGGTCTTCTCCACCACAAAACTGCATACAAAGTAACTTTCTTTGTGGGTATGTAACTACATTAGTTACTACCACACCTTTAATTTGTTTATCTTCAAAAGCTACCCATAATTGATAATCCCCATCAACTACTAGGTCGTATATATTACCAGCCGTGAATCTACCGTAAGTATACTCCGCGGCCTTTTGAATGTAACCTTCTATTTTCGGCCAACAGTTATCTACGTACTGCGGGGGCACCATAGATACTTCAATCATTTAGCGTCCTTATAAAACTGTTTTTCCCACTTTTTATGTCTAAAGTAGGGTATCCAAATATATGGGAATAGTCTAGATGTTTTAAGTATCGCCCAGTTAATAAACTTCCACGGCTGAGGCAACGGCCTCATTATGTCTAAAAACAAAATGGCGCGAATCTGGTCAGTGTCATTAATTGCCACATGTTCGTATGTGTCGTCAAACAAAACCGTCTTACCCTCTTGCCAGTGGTAAGGTTCTCCACCATTAATTAATGTGCACTTCTTATCCCCAGGAATAACTACCCCTAGGTGCATACGTAGAATGCCAGACCACGGACCTTCATGCGGATTGAGCATTTTGTACGGGCCTAAAACAGATATGTACGCAGAAATAATATCTGGATACTTGTCTAGTATCGCCATGGTCTTAGGGGCAAAATCTTTGTTGCGCCCAAAATTAACCCCAGCTGCTTTGAAAAAGAACATTCTCCAACGGTCATCGTTAGAAATATAGGTTTGGTCTGGTGAAATAGACTGAAATGGCGCAAAGTCGTTGTATCTTTGCAACAAGCCTTTTATTTCAGTTTGTATGTCAGCAAAGTTATCTTCAAGTTCTTTAGCTACCGGGAAGTAGTAAGCATCATGAAACTTCTTATCACCTATAAGCGAGTGCTTATGAAACGGCTTTTTTAAAAGGCGCTCTATCCATAAGGTGCTTATTTGCAATTCCATCAAATTGTAGTATTCGCCGCGGCAGCTATAGATGCAGCATGTGCATCTTGAGAGGGGGCAGATTGAGGTGCTGCGTTATACATACCATACAACTGAGCTAAAGCACCTAACCCACTAACTGGCTGGGCGGGCATTTGCGGTGTCTGCATGTTTTGACCAAACTGCTGTTGAAACGCCGCAGCGTAAGGGTTGAAATCAAATCTGCTAGGTTGGTATTGTGGAATTGCGTTGGCGTACTGTGAAGTTTGAGTCGGCGGAGTGTACACACCTAAAGTTCTATCTGGTGTTTCCCCAACAGGAGTTACCCCTCGTGCTCTAAGGTTAGCAGCCGAATTTCTTGCAGCGGTGTCCCAACCCCCTTCTGCTATAACTTTTGTTAAGTCTCCTAAACCTAAACCCATAACTTACTCCTTAAGCCGGTAAATATCTATCTGCTTTAACAGCAGGTGCTTGTTTCTTTTTGCCAGTACGGGCTTTGCGAATCTTGTCCATCATGCTATACAACCGCTTAGCGCCCGCATCTGTAGAGCCGTTACCTAAGTGAGACACAACATCAGCAGGGACCACAAACTCACCATCAGCTAATCTAGCTGGCTGCTTACGCCCAATAGTTGCTGGGATAGAGTCAGACATACCATCACCAGGACCTTTAAGCATACGGCCACCGTCTGAATACCCGCCTAAACCACCGCCAGCCATTTCTTCTACATCGCCAAGACCTTTAACTGAAGTCTTAGGCATCTTAGCTAATTTAATATTAGCTGCATCCGCGGCCTTTTTATTGCGGATTTGTGCTGCAGTCCAAGCATCTTTCTTGTATGTATCTACGTCTGTATCCCGATAAATACCTGTTCTTGGAATACCTACTGATTCAGGTAAGTCACGTACTTGTCCTTGGTTTGCGTATCTTGCAATACCACCAGCAGCCATACCAGCGTCATCACCCATAGGTTCGTCTTCATACGAACCGCCAGCAGCCATCATTACATTACCACCTTCAGCGTAGCCTAGACCTGTAGGTCTGTAGTATGGGTTTGGTTGTACTGGAGTTGAACCTTGGAAATTAGCAGATAGGCGCTTTAGTTTGTAAGGACCGTAGTCCTCTTCACCAGGTACAGCAGGCATTTCAGGTTCAGGTGTCGCCGCATTTACTAAAGATACACCCGCTGCAGGTAATGTGTATTTTGGTAGCGCGTCATAAACTGCACTTCTACCTGCTTCAGAACTTAATTGGCCAAACCCACTACTTACATTACCCATAGTAACAGGAGCTTGAGGGGTTATTGCTGATGTTATGGTTGAACCCGCTGCGCTACCAGGAGCCGCTGCACCTGGAATAGGAGTGGCATTTTGGGGGAGGTTAAACGCGTTTTGGATATTAGCTTTAGCAGTATTTTCAGCAATTGGAACACCTGCTTCAGTAACTGTAGTAACACCAACTTCTGGGGCTGCAGAAGCCGCTCCCGCTGTAGAAAGGCCTTGAGTTAAACCAGCACCGCCATAAGCGCCTAAACCTGCCAATAGACCTTTACCAATATCACCTGTACGAGCTGTTTCAATACCGCCTACTAAGGCAGCTGCACCCATAGGTGTGATAAACGGACTAAGTGCTGCGCCGACAACCATCGGCAAAATGTTCTTAAGGAAGCCAGCTTCAGCTAGTCCTGTATCAGGGTTAATAGTTAGAGAGCCGCCATGAGCCTTGGCTAATGCCTGTAACCCCCGCACCTCGCTAGGAGCCATATGGACAAGGGTGGTATCTGGACCACGCCCTTTAGATGCTAGGTGTTGTGCTGCTGTATGTAGGCTCATTGTTGCCCCGCTGGGTTAATTATGTTGAAGTTTATCATGTCAAACTGTTGTTCCGCTAGCGTTTTTCCACACTGTTCCGTTGTACCAAATAGGAATACCTAGTGTAGTGTCATAGTAAAACTGACCAATCTGCAAGTTTTGAGTTGGTCGGTCTGCAGTTATACCGTTTTGTGGTGTGGATATAGCAGTTAAAAAAGCGTCTAAATTGTTGAAGTAAATACGTAAATTCTGATTAAGTTGGTCGTCCCTACGCTGGTCATACTCAGCGGGGGCAGTTGGCAATGCCGGGGCAACGAACTTTTTAACCGTCATCTCTTACCATCCGGTCTTAAGTCTAGACGTGGACTACCTAACTGCCATTGTGTATCTAAGCCAGTAGACTCAATCTTTAATGCAATTTGACGAGCACGAGCTCTCATAAATACCTGTTCGGTAAACTGGTTAATCGTAGTTTGAATAACTCGTTGTGTATTGCTAGCATTAGTTTGGTATGAGCTACCTGGGAAGTTGCGTGGTCGAATAACAAAGTTAGCTTCTGGACTAGTAGCTGTAGAACCATCAAAGTTGACGTCAGGAATCATACGACGTGTTAATACAAGCTGGTCGCCTTCAGCAAGGTCAAAATCAGAAGATTGTATATACGCGGTCATTGGTAGGGTATCGTCGTTGGTGCCATCTTCATGGTTAAATAAGTAGCTACGCTCTAACGTATTGTCAGTGTAAGAAGCTTGTGGGAAATCACGTAGTGGGCTATCTAACCAAGCATTACGCTCAATAGTACCGTAGTACCAGATTCTTTCTAAATGGTTGTATATAACGTATGCGTTGTTATAGCTTGAATTGGCTGTTGGATACATCCACCAGACCTCGTTCCAACCTTCATTAGTGCCAGATATAATCTGGTCAGCTTGGTCGTAATTTATGTTATTAAACACATGGTTACGTAACGTACAAGGTAGAGTTTCTACACGTCCTGTATATACATAAAACTTATCATGCCCCATCCAGAAGGTCATGTTGTTAACAACAGTTACTGCGCGAGGTCCAATAATAGATAAATTGTCACCAATCTCTTGCAAGGCAAACACGTCGGTCGTACCGGTAAACTGCAAAGAACTTAATGTAGCTTCTGTAAAGACAAGAATCTCTTGCTTGGTCGGTATCGCACGTACAATCTGCGAACCACGAGAAACGCGAATAAAACCAGCTGAATTAGTTACTAAAGGTGTCCACATACCTGGGTCATCTTGAGACGCCCAACGAATTAATAATGGGTCAAACTCTCCCGCAGCTCCAGCATAAGGTTGGCAACCAAATGCTAATAAGTGCTTATCGTTTTGAGACACCAATGTCTGCATAGCAGCGTCGGGTACATCAGCTGCACCAGATACAGCACTTAAACGTATGGCTCTAGTAGCTAAGGCTGTTGATGGGTCTTGGTTTGTGCCCCGTTCCCAATAGTAGATAGCACCGTTACGGATGTTCATAACCAAGTTATTATCAAACTGGTCAAACCACCAATCTCGTTGAATCAAAAATACGGGGACTGGGCTACCTAAACCCCAACCAAAGTTATCGTTCCATGTACTTGTTCCCCAGCCATAACCTTGAGTAGTGTCGCCATTTCCAGTATCTATCTCAAAACTTAGATTAATACTTGTGCCACCGCCAGTGGCGCTAGATGTAGCATTTGTACCGACAACAAAAGTAAACGCATTGACGTTTATAACAGTATCGACTTTATGAGTCGCGTTAAGTGTTGCCGCAGAAATACCGCCTACAGCAGTTGCGCCAGCTATATCAATATAGTTATCTTCAACAGCATTTGAGCCAACCGCAATAATAGTAACCGTACCAGAGCCATTAGTTGTAGTTATACAGTTATTAGTAGTCGGAGAAGTTAATGTGGGTGTAGTAGCACGTAACGGTGTAATGTCGTAGAAGTATCCACCTACTTCAATATATGCTTTTTCACTAGTCCCGCAAGCTAAAAAGTTGTCGTTATAAGACGTAATCCACCCAAACATCTGGCGGCAAAAACCCAACATGTATTCTGAAGTAGCCTTAGCCCAACCACCAATCTTCTCCGGAAAGCCCGAGCGGAAGCGTATTTTGTCGCACTCATACCAACCACCCTCGTTAGAGTAGTTAGTCTGGTCTCTATTGATTCCCGGCTTAAATTGTAATTTCTGGAATGGCATAATTTACCTCAGACAAAGGGGCGTGTTCCCGCACGGTCTATGATAAGCGTTTGGCCTCTCGGTGTCGAGCCCTCTTCGTTAGGAATACTGATATGGGTCCAAGAGTCAAACTCACGGATTAATTGGTCATACTGTAGTTCTGAGGCAATAATTGCTTTGCATACCTCATTTGGGCTCATACCAGGCACCCTAATATCGGCTGCACACCCTACTAAATGCTGGCTGGCTTTTTGGCCACCCACGTGGGCATTGACTTCTGGACCTCGATAGGCTGAGTTAATCATAATCGGCTTACCACCAAGCACCTTTTTAACCTGCTCTAAGAAGTTAGCTAAACGCACTAAGTTTTGATAAGCAATTGGGCCTGGTGTGTTGTCCAAGCCGTTGCGGGCAGCTGTTTCGCTGGCGGTCAGTTCTGCAAGGGTAAAGTTAGGACTTAGATTCATTCTTAGCTTTCATATCCATAATTTTCTCAAGCGTTCTGCCGCCAAAGTAAAAAGACATAATCAGCATGCCCCACTGCCCAAGCAAGGTCACATAAGATTCATTAGCGTTGTAACCATAGGCGGACATCATTGCAAACACTGTATATACAATCAAAATAAAAATAAGAGTGCCTGGCCTAATGTTCTTAGATAGCCATGAATCACTAGCCATATCAGCTTCATGGCGCTTGGTCAGTTCTTGGTTCTCAATGTTGTCGGCATTAAGTTCAGCCAAACGGCCTTCTTGTTGCATCTTAATTAACTCGGCTTGCGCCTTGGCTTTGGCTTCGGGGTCTGGGACAAATTTATCTAGCACTTTCATGCCAACGTCTAGTAGGGCTGCGATAGGTAACATATTATTTCCTCATTAACATTGAACTTGCTATAATTAGCATAGCTTCTGGGGTTTCTGGTGGGGTTTTCCAACCAACGGTAATTTGACCGATAAACTTATTGGTATCAGGCGGTACAGATACGCGGCAGGTGTAGTTAATACCTATGGACTTGTACCAAAGACCTATCTCAGACTGCGCCTTTTTGTATTCGCTGCACGGTATTTCATTAGCCATTAGCTTAATGATGTCATTATTGTTATTTATATTTGATGTAAAAAGACCTACATCGTAACCATCAAACTCTTTGTATCGCTTATCAGGTAAGTAAGCTCGTTCGACAATACGAGTACCTAACAACGGGTTAACGGAGAAGATAACAACTAAATCAGCGTTTGTACCTTTAAATATGACTTTAGCAGCATCGTCATACCGAGCAGCATTCATGGAAGGTAGTTGTTTTGACTTGGTGTAAGCATCAACCATTAACCCCTGATTCTGCCAAATAAAATAGCCCGTAAATGTCAGTACCGCCATAATAACAATAGCAAATAGCCTAAATGGGCTAGATACATACGCTAGTATTTGTGGCAGTAAGTCTTTCAATTACTTAGCCTTTTTAACTGTTCTTTTAACCGCAACTTTCTTAGCAGCGGGCTTTTTAATTGCAACTTTTTTAACGGCTGGTTTCTTAACTACGGTCACTTCTTCTTGCACCGCAACAGGCTCAATTGGTTTGAACTTATTAAGAATTACTTCAAATAGAAGTTTAAGCATCACTGCC
>Ga0209358_10002655_pt1 | contig 13510 bp, 16 predicted proteins | sample LauGreFa1BDMLBSN_2_FD_187574 | JGI IMG/M metagenome (GOLD analysis project Ga0209358, IMG submission 187574) | Freshwater lake microbial communities from Lake Michigan, USA - Fa13.BD.MLB.SN (SPAdes) (version 2) | ecosystem: Environmental > Aquatic > Freshwater > Lake | place: Lake Michigan, USA... | reverse complement strand
CAACGGATTAGACGCTGCGCTTGTCGAAGATCTTGCAATGGAATTCAGCCAAATTGAAGCTGCGTCTATGGCAATCAATAACGATCAGGCAGGCTCTACAACAACCTCCACAGGCGCTACAAACGGCCTTAGAGGCTTGAAGATGTACGCTGGTACTGCTGGATCATCCGCTGCTTACGGAACGTCAGGAACGGCTATAACAGCAGGCATACACACACTTAACACAGTGGGTTACACGCATTCAGGCGGCATTGAGTGGGAAAGCCTTGTAGATGTTGCTAGTGCCCTCCCCGGTCAGTTTTGGAGAATGCCCGGAACCGCGTGGATGATGCACCCGACAGCTATTGCAACGCTGAGGGAATACGCTCACGGTGGTAATTCTTACGCACTTGTTGAGACAGGTGAAAAGGACGAAGGCCCCGGTGTAAACATTATGGGCTGGCCGGTTATTGCTAATCCTTATTTGGATGCTCCTGCAATCGGTGCTTCTCCGATTTATCTTGCAAACTGGCCGCGGTTTATGTGGATCGTCGATCATTCAGAGATGACGCTTCAGAGAATGGAGCAGACCCAACCCGGAACGATTACGATCTATGCTGAGAAGCGGATGGTCTCGACCGTTCGTGATGTAACTGCTGGCGTTCGGCTCATTGGAACTTAATCATGCCTAGCCAACTGCAAGGTAACTTCGGAGCGGGTTCTAGAAACCCGTTCAACTACTCAAAGGTCATTCAGAGTGGTCGAGATTCGGTCACTCAATGGCTTACTTACGAAGAAATCACCAACCAGTTGAATTTATTTCAAGATGAGTCACAGGACGATTACCTTGCTCAGTTGGAGCTCGCCACAAGGATGGCGATTGAGGATTATTTAGGTGTCCCGGTCTTTAACGTCACCTATCAGGCTTCCTACATGATCTCTGGGCTTATGGCTGCACCTGTAAGCCTTGATCTCCCCGAAGTCTCGCAAAATGGTGTGACCATAAATTGGGTGAAGTATTACAACGACTTGAATCCTCCGGTCTTAACAACGATCACAAGCTCAAACTATTACTACGATCCAACAGGGAACAAGATTGTTCTCTTCGAGGTTCCCAACAACATCAACACCTACATGACCGCTCCTATGCTTTGCCAGTACACCTTACAAGGCTCTGTAATCGGTCAGTATCCTGTAGTCAAGCAGGCCGGTCTCATGCTTCTCACTCACTTGTACAACAATCGCTCGGCTACATCCGCTGAGAATCTAAAGCAGATTCCTTTTGCAGTGGATCAGCTTTTGCGCGTGTACAAGCCACTCGTAATGTGAGCTAAGAATGGTCTTACGCGTCGACGAGATAAGCATCAATAATTTGTCGTTCACCATCACGAATTTAGGTGAGCAAACGACGGTCGAGACGCTTTGGTTTAAGACGCGAGCAAAAACTAAGTCGGTTCACAATCGGATTCGCACGTTAGAGAAGTTCAGGCAATACGACAACATGATGGACTTCATTGTGAACTACACGCCTAACATGCGGACGATCTCGGATAATCAAGAGGATTACTCGATTACATTTAGAGGCAATAGTTGGCGAATCGCAGAGGTTTTTGAGCACGATGACAGACAGTGGGTCTCTCTGATGTGCTACAGAAACGAACCTAGCGTGGCGGTCTGATATGGGGCAAAATAGCGCGGTTGTTTATGCTCAGGCGATACAAGCGCAACTAGTCACAGTTTGCACACCGACTCCAGTTTATGCAGTGTTTAACCGTAACTTTGCAAGCGAACCGACTTTTGTAACGTGGCAGCTCAGAGATGTACATCAGCCGGTGTATACGGGGCCGCAATCGGTGAAGGGTATAGACAGACCGGTGTTTCAGGCTACAGTGTTCGCGCAACTTATGGCGAATTGTTTTAGTAAGGCGCAGCAGATTGTGGATGCGCTACACGGTTATCAAGGTACTTTCGGCGGTCTCTTTTTTGTGTCAAAGGTCGATGTAGATTGGCTCTTTCACACATACGACAATGACAGCAAATTAAATCAAATCGTTCTTGATTGCACTTTAGACATTCCTGCGTGAGGTGAAAAATGGCTCTTCCCAATAAAGTTTTACCCGGCTTTTCAGCCTCCTTATACTGCCAGCCGGGGGCTACTCCAACCGTTTTAACAACGGCCAATCTTAGCGTTTACGCTTCGACTTCCGCGATTGCTGTCTCTGGCAATCTTGTTCCGGTCGAAGCGATACCTGCTTTTGGGCAAGATGATGCGGTGGCTAACTTCTCGGTTGCTGGTTCGCGTCAATCTGACAAGATCCCGGTTCAGTCTGCGCCCACCAGCATGACGGTTGTAGCCGCATGGAATCCTGCCGACACAAACCTTCTTTTGCTTCGTGCGGATGCTTACAACGGCACAATTGACCGTACGTTCGTGATCTCAGCGACGGATGGCACTAACATTGTGAATTACGCCTTTAATGGTCGCGTATCGCAGTGGACGATTGATCCAGCTCCCGGCGCTGAAGCTCAAGTCACGTTCACCATTCATCCGAGGGGCAATCAATATGGCTGGTCAAACAACACTTGATGAATTAGTAGCGCTGATGGTGGAATTTAGGGGTGACCTTCATGCAATGGCAAAAGGGCATCCCTTTACCCTTCAAGAGGTGGATGCCGCCTTACAGGAAGCCGAAGCCGCTGAAGCTGTTTGTCTCAACGTGATGAGGCAATATGCAGCGAGCGAGTGACGATTTACTGAGCTATTTAATCGCGCAGGCCCAAACTGGTGCTAAGAACTGGTTTGGGTATCCACAACAACGGCTCATCAATATTTCGCTGTGTCATCAGATCGCGGCTAATCACGCTGACTGCATGTCACCGGATGAAATTGTTGATTACGTCCTGAAACTAAACGATCAGATCTTCAAGCGCATCGTTACCAATGGGCAAACTTGAAGCTAAGGGATTCAAAGAGTTTGAAGATTCCCTTTTAGAGTTAGCCGAGGAGTTTGGCACGACCAAAGCTCGACGCTCTTTACTTCCCGGTCTTAAATCCGCGATGGAGCCCGTTAAGGCAGCGATCAAAGGACGGGTTCCCGTCGATACTGGCAAGCTCCAGTTAAAAGTCAGGAACGGCGCAAAGGTTGCAACCCGAAAAGACAAAGGCAAAAAGTATCTAAGCCGCGATACCGTGGCTTTTGGTTTTGTCGATGTCGGTGTTGGTTATCGAGATGCGAAGGGCGAATATCGACCCGCTGCCGAAGCCATAGAATTCGGCACTGCTGAGCAACCTGCAAGACCGTTTATCCGTAACTCTTTTCAATCAATGGCATCATCTGCCCTTGATCGTCTAGCGTCTTTACTGGGCGCTCATATGGATCTCTGGGCAGCAAAACAACGAGCAAAGGTTAGAAAATGAAAATACAGGACAGATTTGGAAAGTCATTTCAACGACAGACTCACGCGGATATTGATTTCGCCGGGCATACCTTGAAAGTCTATCTTCCGACTCGGAAAGAAATGTTAGGACTTGAGGACAAGATCAAGAACCCGCCGGATGCTTTAATAGCTGAAGAGTACGAGAAGCTACACGCCACATTTCAAAAGCTCTACAAAATTAATCAAAACGTCAATGCCGAGTTTAAGGACGATGACATTGTCGTAGAGGGTCGAAGCCTACGAGAGGCGGCAAAGTTTAAGGCTCAGGATTTGATGCGCGAAATCGCGTATGTGAATCTGGTCGGGTTTGAAGAGGGCGAAGAAATGCTCGCTCTATCTTACGAGCAGATTTCCGAGACATTTTCCGAGGCGCAGATTAAGCACTTAGTCAGTTTGATTGAGAAAGCAGTCAATCCTGATTACGAGGCCATCCAAAAAAACTAAAGGGGTCGCTATATCGTCAGGTTAGGGCTACGGCGATCTTTAACGGCCAAAGTCCTGAAGTGTTTGATAGCCTTGATGTAGCGACCGTCCGAGAGTTAGAATTGATGTACCGCGACGGCATGATCGGGGCGAGACATAACTTAATCTTGATCTCGCACTTAATGGCAATTGTTTACAACGCATTGTCTAAGAACCCGATGAAAAGCCGCGAGTTCTTCCCGCATTTGGAGGAGTATTTCATCCCTCCAAACTACATGACAAAACAAGAGCGTGACTTTTTGGCGTTCACTTCGCTACCCGGATTTAAAGCGGAGTTTCTTGAGATATTAGGGGGAAATCGTGGCGGGTAAACTCATTGCAGCCCTACAAGTTGCTCTCGGTCTCGAGAGTGCAAAGTTCGTTCAAGAAGTCGACAGGGCGAGACAAAAAACCCGTGAGCTGAAAGTATCTGTTGATGTTTTAGGTACGGCTATAGGCGCACTACGAAGCCCGATGTTATTAGCCGCGGGCGCTGCCACAGCTTTTGCTACATCCTTTTTCAAAGCCGCAGATGCGGTCAATGACTTTGCTGAGGGCTCCGGTCTAGCAATCGAGGAAGTCCTAGCCCTGCAAAGCGCGATGGTGCAAGCGGGCAAAGGCGCAGACAATGCCGCGCAGATGTGGGATCGGTTCTCTACGACTTTAGGTGGGGCTGCTGACGGGCAAAAGGAACAAGCCGATCTGTTTAAGGAACTCGGTGTAAGCATTGCTGATGCTGGCGGAATGCTGCGTCCTGAGATTGAGATCTTCAGAGATCTAACCTCGGTGCTTTCCCAGATGGGTCCGGGCGCAGAGCGGGCGAGATTACAAGTCGCGTTATTTGGCAAGCAGTTTGCAAACGTCGACATTTCTAAGATCGACCAACTCTCAAGAAACACCGACAAGTTCACCGGCGAGGCGAAGAAAGGTGTTCAGGCTATCGGTGAAATCGGCGATGCAATCGACGAGATGACTGAGAAGGCGAAGATCGGCTTTCTTACGCTTGTGGGCAAAGCTAGAGATGCGTGGACGGGCGTTAAAAAGTTCTTAGGATTTGGCGAAGAAGAAGCTCCCGCTCCGGTTGCCAATGTTGCTAAAGGCGGCATACAGTCAGGAACGAGAGTTAAGCCTGTAAAAGACACAAGCGCAGACTCAGCGGCAAAAGCGCTTAAGTCTTATTTAGAAGGCTTAGACGCTCAGATTCTCAAACTCAGAGAAGGCGAGGAAGCCGCACTTAGGTTTGAGGCTGCAAAACAAGGTGGCCCTGCTGGCTTAGAAAAGATGGAGCAAATCATTAAGCTCCGCAGAGAAGAAGCGGAGATGCAGGAGCAACTACAAAGGAATGCAAAGGAAGCCGCGCAAGAAATAGCGGCAGCCGAAGATCTGCGAAAGATGCGGCAGGACCAGATCATCAAGGATTACGAGAAACAGATTGAGATTGAGAAAGAAGCGCAACAGGTCGCTCTAGACGCAATGTGGCAGGCCGAGGTCACTGCCAATAAAGAACTAGAGGCGATGGATCTCACGAAGAAAGAAAAGGACGAGCAACTAGAGCTTCTTGAGGATCTTCGGGACGGTTATAAATCTCTCGGAACTACGATTGTCGAAGCCTTCATGCAGGGTAAATCAGCCTCACAGGCTTTCAAGTCTGCGCTCAGTTCGCTTCTACAGAAACTCGCGTCGAGATCGCTTGATAAGTTTTTGGATGCCATCTTTAAGCCAAACATGACGGGCGCTCCCTCATTGTTTGAAAACTTTATGTCGACCATTCCCGTTATCGGCGGGATCTTTGGCAAGCGAGCCGGAGGAGGCCCGGTTAATTCCGGGAGCCCTTACATCGTGGGCGAAAGAGGTCCTGAGTTGTTTGTGCCGAGCATGTCTGGTCAGGTTGTTCCGAATTACGCGATGGGCGGAGCGACCACCGTGAACAACTACAACATACAAGCCATTGACGTTAAGTCTTTTGAAGATCGGATCATGGGCAGCAATCGAGCGGTCTGGGCTGCAAACTCCTACGCTCAAAAATCACTATCACCTAGAGGCCGAGCATGAGCTTCCAGACCATCCTAAACATTTCTCAGTCCATCACGGTTAACAATCGAAGGATGGTTGGGCAGCAATACTCACGATCAGGGCAAGTAAGGACAGCTCAGTATGTGACCTCGGTTCCGTGGGTGTTCACAGTCAAGCCTCATGCTTATCTCTACTACCCGCAAGTTCGGGATGTCATTCAGACGATTGACAATCTGGATAGACAAAATGCAGCGACTATCACGTTTAACACCACAAACCTTCAGTGGTTCACGGAATATAAGGGCGGTCTCAGTTCGGTTCAGGCCGCGGCGCTGACGCTTGCGAGCGTTCCTGCTGCTAATGCGACAACGATCTCAATCGGCAATCTGCCAGCGGTTGCATCTGGAGTGGTTGTTTTTGCTGCTGGCGACTTCATCCAGATTGGAAACTATCCCTACAAAGTCACCACAGAGGTCTTGAGAGGCTCAGGATCGACCGTTAGCGTCACGATTCATCGACCGATCATAGGAACACCCTCGACGGGAACATTGACGGCTGTAGGGGCTTCCTGCACGTTCTCTGTCGTTGCTGAGGTCTGCCCGACCTACACACTAAGACCGATGACAAATGGTGCTTTTGTTGATTGGGATGCCGACTTCGTTTTCAGAGAGAACGTCCAATGACAACACCAATGACAGCGCTGAATAGCGCAACTATCACACACGGTGAGTTTGTAAAGTTAACAACATCGACCACGACTTATACATTTTGCAATGCAGCAGCTCCGATCACTGTCGGAGGCAATACGTTTACAAGCCTCGGAAGTCTCTTGTCTGTCGGCGCGGTAAATCGTGAAATTAAGGCGACTTCAATAGATATGGTGATTAGCCTTATAGGCATCGACCCGACAAATATTTCTTTGGTCTTAGGTTCAAACATCAAAGGCTCTACTGTCGAAATCTGGCGCGGATTCTTCGACTCTAACTATCAGATCATTACAAGCCCGACAACGCAGTTTTTTAAGCGCTATCAGGGGATCGTCTCAAACATGTCTATTACGGAGGATTGGGACGAGAACGCACGAAGCAGGACTGCAACGTGTTCCATTTCATGCTCTTCTTTCCGGTCGATTCTTGAGAATCGGATTGCAGGGATAAAAACCAATCTCACGACGTGGCAGCAGCGCTACGCATCCGACACGAGCATGAGCCGAGTCGCGGCTATTGCTGGCCAATACTTTGATTTTGGAGCTCCACCTAAATCTGGCTCACAATCAGATCCGGGAAGCGCACAAACCCAATTGCCAGATCCTAACGACATAAGAGACGCGGGATGAGAGAAGCGACAAAATACGATGTGCCTCATCTTATTGAGATGATGAAGGCCTACGCAGACGAGGCGGGCATAGAAGCACTAAAACACAATCAAAACGAACCGCAAGTCCGAAACCTTTTCGATCAGATGATTCATGGCAGAGGATTTGTTTTGGTTGATGACAACCTACACGGATTCCTTGCTGCGTACATCACAAGAAACTTTTGGAATCGCTACGTCAGAGAGCTTCACGAGGTAGCGTGGTGGGTCATGCCTGAGTACAGGAACACAAGTCTCGGTGGCAGGCTTTGGTTGAGGTTTAACAAACTTGCTCAGTATATGTTGGACTCTAAGCGAGTAGACATTGTTTGCACAAGCCTCATGCCGTCTAGTCCAGACATTGACTACACACGATATAAATACAAGCCCTTGCAAGCTACCTTCTTTCGAGAGTAAATCATGCCCGCATCAATCATCCTTGCAGCTGCTGGAGTTCAATTAACTGGATTTGCATTAACAGCTGCTACTTTTGCGATCAATTTTGCGGTTTCGTATGTTGTTACGAGAGCTTTTGGATCTAAGGCTCCCAATTCACAGGACACTGGCGCAAGGCAACAGGTCCCTCCAGCTAACAACAACTCAATCCCTGTCGTTTATGGTGATGCGTGGCTAGGTGGCGTTTTTGTCGATGCAGTCTTGTCGAGCGATCAAAAGACGATGTATTACGTCCTTGCGATCAGTTCTATCTCGTCAGACGCAAGCGCGACCTTTTCTTATGACAGCACAAAGTTTTACTACGGTGATCGCTTAGTCACTTTCGATGGAACGGATCAGACTAAAGTAGTGTCTCTGACCGACGGTGATGGAAACGTCGACACAAAAATCTCCGGCAATCTTTACATCAGTCTTTACACATCGACAAATGCAGGAACGATTACATCTGTAAACGGAACCGCACCTAATGTCTTTATGGGCGGATCAGATATTCCTGTCGCGTTACGCTGGCCTTCATCAGGGCGGCAGATGAACGGTTTGGCCTTTGCGATTGTCAAACTTAATTACAGCGCAGACGCAGGGACAACGGGCCTCCAACCTATTACCTTTTACTGCAAGCACTACCCTAAAGGCGGGACCGTAGCGAAGCCGGGAGATGTTTGGTACGACTACATGACAGACACGAGATACGGCGCTGGCATGACGGGCCTAGTGGACTCTACAAGTGCGACGGCTCTCAATACTTACTCCGACCAGACAATCACCTACACACCCGCGGGCGGCGGTTCAGCTACACAGGCCCGCTACAGAATTAACGGTGTAGTCGACACAGGAAGGCCGGTTCTTGAGAACGTTGAGAAGATGCTGGAGTGTTCAGACAGTTGGATGGCTTACAACGCGGCTTCGGGTCTTTGGTCGATTGTTATCAACAAAGCAGAAAGCTCGACCTTTTCATTCAACGATACAAATCTTATCGGCGAGATCAGAGTTTCGGCTACCGACATCAATCAGCAGATTAACCAAATCCAGATTGAGTTTCCATCTAAATTAAACAGAGATCAGCCGGATCTGGTTTATATGGAGACACCCGCGGGTCTCTTATATCCCAACGAACCACCCAACAGACAGACAACTACCCTAGAGTTTACGAACGACTCTGTGCAGGCTCAATACTTAGGTAACCGTAGGCTTGAGCAAGCCAGAGAGGATTTGATTGTCACAATCACTTCCACTTACCCCGGCATTCAAGTTGACGCTGGAGATGTGGTTGATATTACAAACGCTGACTACGGATGGACGAATAAACTATTTAGAGTGATGAAGGTATCAGAGGCAACTGTCGATGACGGCAACCTCGGTGCAAGCCTAGAGCTTTCTGAATATAACGCGGTGGTCTACGACGATGCGAGCATCACCGCATTTACCGCGGCTCCCAATTCAAGCCTGCCGAGTCCTAATTACTTCTCTTCACTGAATGCTCCGGTCATTGGAGATCTAGCACCTTCGGCAGCTCCTCCTACTTTCTCGGCTACCTGCACGATGCCAGCAGTGGGAAGAGTAACGACGATCACATTGTTTTACACGACCTCTGCAAGCCCATCTGTTACCGATTGGAAGGTATGGAGTTCAGCCATTCTTTCCAATGGCTCTACGTTTGCAAACTCATCAACTTTTAAGTTTGACAACATTACACTTTCTGCGGCGAGTTATTACTTTGCTTTCTCTGTCGAAAACGATTCTGCAAAGAGCGCTCTTTCAGCCACAAGCGCGGTATTAGTTTGGTCTCCAACGGCGTTAGCGGGACCAACAGGCCCCACCGGGGCGGGCGGAGCGACCGGCCCTACCGGGGCAGGCGGGGCTACCGGCAGTTCTGGTTTGGTAGGGATTGCCGCACTGACGGCTTATCTTGTTCAGTCACAAAGCGCATCAGCACCAACCTTTACGACTCCGACCTCTGGATCTGCGGTTCCTAGTGGCTGGTCCTCATCAACTCCAGCGGTGTCTATCGGGCAAGTTCTTTGGTACATACAGGGACGATATAACGCTAATGCAGTCACGGTAGACGGTGTTCCGGCTAACTCGACAGCGTGGACGGGCCCGATTGCCGCATCAATCTTCCAAAGCATTAGGTCCGATAACTACAACGGTCCAACCCCACCAACAACCACAAACTTTGGAACCCTCGGTTGGTATCTCGATCAACCTTCAGGAAATCTTTACGCGAATGCTGCATATCTTAGGGGCGAATTAGTTACGGGCGTAAGCGGGGCGCAGCGGGTCGAGATCAACAAGGGAGTCTCTAATAAGGTCGCGGTTTACAACTCTAGTAATACATTACTAGCGACATTTGGAGGCACTGGCACAAGCACAGACGCACTACTAAGGCTTAACCCTGTCATTACCGGATCGACGGCTGTGGGAGCGAGCGCAGAGATTCCCAATGTCACGGGACTTAGTAATAGTTCCTATGGTTACTACTCAAAAACAGTTGATTCTTCTATTGAAGGCACATTAGGAGCGTGGGTAGGAACGGGCTCGACAAACATTCGGTCGGGCGCAAGTGGAACCAGAGATTACGGTTCAGGTGTAGTCAGTGGTTTCTTAGGCTATCAGGATGGATCTTATTCGGCTGCTGTCAGGGGATACAACACGAGCGGCGGAACGGAAGTCTCTATTGCCGACTCTTCAGGTTATGCGCTAAACATCCGCAGCGGAACTATCAGATACGGTTCTTACACTTTCTCTGCTTTCAACGGTTCTACAACTCAATTCCTGAGAGGCGATGGAACGTTTGCCACTCCAGCAGGAGGAACGGTTACGAGCGTTAGTGGAACCGGATCTGTTTCTGGGATCACTTTAAGCGGGACGGTTACGACAAGCGGAAGTCTTACGCTCGGCGGGACGATCAGCCTTAGCGCGTCAGACATTCCTAATCTTCCCGGCAGCAAGATTACAAGTGGGCTTGTTTCGGAAACCTATGTCGGTGGATTTAAGAACGGGTCAACTTCAGTAGTTGGTGCAGCGGGAACCGGATCTACAGCGACCCTGCAAACATTTTTAGGATCAGAGAACACCAATCTTTCAACTGGGAATATGGTGTATTACACGCTCTCAGGCGGAACCTATGCGGGCGTTTATATTAACCAGCGAGGGTCAACCGCAACGTGGTCGACGCTAACCTCTGATGCAAGGATGAAAGATGTCTTAGGCGACATTCCAGTTTCTAATGCACTGGAGGCTATAAAGGCAATTGGAAAGCCGGTTATTTGGAAATGGAAGCATGAAGCATCTAATCCGGTCTGGGGTTATACGGCGCAGCAAGTCGGCGCAGGTATTGCAGACGCTTTAGTTGAATCACCAATGTTGCCCAATGGCGATTATCAAAAAGTGCCGGGTACGAATGATCGAGTCTTAACTTTTGATAACACTAAATTTCAGATGCTAAAAGATCTTGCTTTACTAGAGTTAATTCATAAGGTCGAGGCATTAGAGGCTAGACTTGCGGAGCTAGAATGAACTGGCAGATCACCAAACTAGAAGTGAAACCCATTGTAGATGGCCTCTCAGACGTTGTTATCGCGGCCTCGTGGACTGTAAATGAGGCGGATGAGTCATTCTCAGGGGTTACATTGTTAAGCCCTCCTAGCGGCGATTTCACACCTTACAACAGCCTTACACAAGATCAGGTTTTAGGATGGGTCTGGCAGAAAGTCAGTAAGGAAGGAACGGAAGAGATTGTTAGTACAAGGCTTCAGGAAAAGCAGTCACCCTCGACGATTGACCCGCCGCTTCCGTGGGGTTAAACTCTAGCAAAGACAAGATAGCCCATCGTTCTGCTGAGAGTGCTTAGCGAACGTCAATTTACCGAGTGAGGGAAACGTGGCGATCTTCAATAAGAATACGCTGACACAAGTTAGCGGATTCAACAACCAAATCATTGCGGGCGAGCTTGTCTACAACCAAAAGACCTTTTGGAATGTCTCGCTAGCTAACTCAGACGGAACACCGCTAGACCTTACGGGTTCCACAATCACAAGCCAGATTCTCCGCAGGCAGCTCTCCAACGTCAGAGACTCGCGCTACGGTCTTACATTTGACATAGCCGACTACACGCCAGCACCTACACCTGTAAGTCTGACGATTGCAAATCAGAATCTTGCTGGCGGATCGTTTACTCTGGTGATAGATGAATCTGCGTGGGCGGTTCTTTCCACAGATCCAGAGCTAGACATCAACGCGACAAACCCCGTGGGATTTTCAGGGAACATCAAGATCGCTATCCCTGCAAGCGGATCTACTCCGGCTCAAGACATGATTATTTTTTTGCTGTTCCTTATCAGATCTGACGGAGTAACAAATTGAGCACGACAGTCACCGGTGCTAATCAAATCACCCTGATTGTTGATCAGGGAATCGTCGGCCCTACCGGACCAGCGGGTTTACCCGGAGGCCCGACCGGAGCAATTGGACCTACAGGCGCAACGGGACCTACTGGTGCGGCAGGAACACCCGGAGGACCCACGGGACCTACTGGCTCAATAGGACCAACGGGATCGGCTGGACCCACTGGTGGCAGCGGACCGACAGGGCCAACAGGTTTATCTATTACAGGACCCACAGGACCCACGGGTGCAAATGGAAGCATAGGTAATACCGGACCAACAGGTCCCACCGGAGACATAGGGCCAACAGGACCGGCAGGAGGCCCAACCGGACCAACCGGAGCATCGGTCACGGGCCCAACAGGTCCCACTGGTTCAGCTGGTGGATCTGGACCCACTGGTCCGACTGGAGCTAATGGCGGTAATGGTCCAACAGGCCCAACTGGTTCTAATGGGATCGCAGGAAACACAGGGCCCACTGGACCCACTGGCGACATAGGCCCCACAGGACCCGCTGGTGGCCCTACTGGCCCGACCGGTAATATTGGACCCACAGGACCCACAGGGACAAGCGGTGCAGCAGGTCCGACCGGCCCCACTGGAGACGCTGGTGTTGCAGGGCCAACCGGTCCCACAGGTAATGCTGGCTCCGCAGGTCCCACTGGCCCAACTGGCGCTGCGTCCACAGTCGCGGGACCCACAGGTCCAACAGGAGATTTTGGTCCAACCGGTCCGACAGGTGCAGCCTCAACGGTAGCCGGACCTACTGGTCCAACAGGTGCTAATGGAACATTAGGCCCGACAGGTCCAACTGGCGCGGCTTCAACGGTAGCGGGACCGACAGGTCCAACTGGCGATTTAGGACCTACGGGACCAACAGGAGCCGCTTCTACAGTTGCAGGCCCCACGGGACCTACCGGGGTTTCTGGTGGCTCAGGACCTACTGGTCCAACTGGCCCTGCTGGTAGCGGCGCAAACATTACGGTAAAAGATGAAGGAACAACGTTAACAACTAACGTTACTTCTTTCGATTTCACTGGAACCGGTGTTACTGCTACAAACGTAGGTGATGCGGTAACAGTCACAATTTCTGCGGGTATGGGGCCAACCGGACCTACAGGCCCAACGGGTGCAGCGTCTACCGTGGCAGGCCCAACAGGGCCGCAAGGTGTTGCAGGTCCAACGGGTCCTACTGGCGATCAAGGTGCTATTGGCCCAACAGGACCAACGGGCGCACAAGGATCTGCTGGTCCGACAGGCCCAACGGGTGCAGCGTCTACCGTTGCCGGTCCTACTGGCCCCACGGGTCCGACAGGTGCGGGGAGTGCAGGCCCAACTGGACCTACGGGCGCAAATGGTGCGGCAGGCCCAACAGGTCCTACCGGAGCGGCATCTACGGTTGCAGGACCCACTGGACCGACTGGATC
>Ga0209358_10002648_pt1 | contig 13522 bp, 12 predicted proteins | sample LauGreFa1BDMLBSN_2_FD_187574 | JGI IMG/M metagenome (GOLD analysis project Ga0209358, IMG submission 187574) | Freshwater lake microbial communities from Lake Michigan, USA - Fa13.BD.MLB.SN (SPAdes) (version 2) | ecosystem: Environmental > Aquatic > Freshwater > Lake | place: Lake Michigan, USA... | reverse complement strand
AAAAAGCAACGAAAAAGAAGGGATTGAGGACTTACCTAAACAAGTAAGAGATAAGGTAAAAGAAAAACTATCAAGAGGTTGGACAACAGAAGAACCGTTTTTTGCTTTTGAGGAATTTTATGAGGTAAGTGAAATTAATTCAGTTTTTAATGATAAAATAAAAATATATAAACTTGAACCTTCTGAAGAGTTTTTCAAGACTTTAGTTGACGAATCGGCAAGTATTAGAGTTAGTAGAGGTTTTTGTAAGTCATTAAATCAAGTAAAAAATCAAACAGGTTTAGTAGAAAGACAACAAAAAGTATTAAAACATTTTATTCAAAAATGTGAAAATAAATTTGGGAACGAACCTATAAAAAAATATAGACAGTCTAGATTTGATGATTAAAAAAATTTACATATCAGAATCTGAAAAAGATAAAATTCTTAGTCAATATAATATTTTAAATGAAGCTACGGGATTATCTATAGGTGGAGTAGTAAAGGATTTAGAAACCGATGAATCGGTTTTTGATGCTAAGATTACCCTAACAAAAGGTGGATCAACTAAAGGGTTAGCCAAAACAAAAGATGATGGATCATTTATATTTGAAGGATTAGATAGTGGGGATTATATAATAAGAGCAGAAAATTCAACTCAAGGATATTCTGCAACAACAAAAGAAGTAACATTATCTACAACAGATTCTTTAGATAATGTAATACTTTTACCTAAAAATATTAAAGAATACCAAGAAGTTGTTGTATCAAGTAAAAAGGTTACTATTTTAGATTTTAATTTTGTGGATGATTTAGGGAATCCATTATCTAATGTTTCTTATACATTATTTAAAGATAAAAAAAATATATTAGGTGATTTTACATCTTCAAATGGCAAAGACTCTTTAGTGTACACTCAGCAGGACATATTAGTTAAAGATAATGAACCTATAACATACGATAAAAACAAAAAAGATGGTTTTTTCTATACTGAGGTTAGTGGTGCTTGTAGAGATAATAAAGATTTATTTGTTGTCGCAAAACTTAAAGGTTATTTAGAAACTAAACAAACTATAAATTTTTGTTTAAATAATGGGGCGTATAATGCTCAAATAATCACAAAAGATAATATGCAAACGGCAACACCATCAGATAATGCTCTTGGAGTTCCAAACAAAACAGAAAAATTTGCAACATCAAATGTTTTTAATATTACACTCACAAAGCCTGAAATATATTTAAAAATATTAACCAAAGATAACGAAGATTCAGTACTTTCTAATGTAAAAATAGACATATATAAAGATAAAGATAGGCAAAGTCTTTTACAATCAATAGAGACAAACCAAAATGGTTTTGGTAATGTAACTTTAACCGTTGGTGATATCGAATTATTTAATGACGAGGAAGAAACGGTAAAAAAAGTTAAACTTTACTTTTATGTGAGAAGAGATGGTTACAAAGAACTATTTGGTTCTAAAAATATAAAATACGGTAAGGAAGATGAAATAGTTTTTAATTTAGATAAAATAAAACCGCCAAAACAACCTAAAGTAAAAGAAATAACAATAGGACAATGTAGAAGATTTACAAGAAAATATCATAGAGGTTTGGTTTCATTAATTAAAAAGAAAAAAACAATTGATGAGTTAGGTGGTAATAGTGCAATAGAAGAAGCAAGAACACAAGTAGAATGGTGTTTTTTAAAATATAAAGACGACTACTCAAATAACATGAGGAAACTGATAACTAAGTTAACAAACGTGCCACCTAAATTTGATATTTTTGAATTAAGGTTCACTCTTGAACAACAAAGAGATATTTATAAGGAAAGTAAAGACATGGGAATATCACAAACATTAAGAAAAGTAATTTCCGAGCAATCAGAAAAAAAATCACTTCTAATTAAGGAATCAAAAATAATAAAAAATAGATTACTATTTGTTTATAATTCTTCAAACAGAAGAACATTAAAAAATAATCTTTTAGATGAAAGTGCCGAATTAGTAAATAGTGGGTACGATAAGAGATTAGTAAAAGAGAATTTTTTAGAAATAATGAATACTGTTAAAGATTCAGGTAAATTTTTAAGTGATGTAAAATCACAATTAGGACAAAAAATTGCAGATACAGTTAAAGATAAACAACAAGAACATGAAATGATTTTATCCGCATTTAATGAATTGGATCCTGCAATTGTTGAAAGAGCGTTTAAAGAAAATAGAGTTGATGAGTTAAGTGAAATAATATCTAAAAAAGCATTAGAAAACTATAAAACACAATTTGGTGAAAATGGAATTTTTGGTTCAATGGTTGCTAGTGTTGATACTGAAAAGTTTAAAGCTGAAGTTGCAAAATTGATTCAAACATCAATAGATGCGGTTTCAGGAGAATTGGACAGTAAAGTCCAAGATGCCGTTACAGAAGAATAATCTTAATGGCTTGAATTAGGAATCAAGAGGTAGTTCTCTTTATTCATAAACCTTAAAGAAAGGGAGGTGTTCTAGTATCTAAGAAAGGTGTCCGTAAGGACACCTTTTCTTTTATAGGATATTTATAAATATGGAATTTTTTATTAGAAAAAAAGCAACATTACCAATATTAGAAGTTGACATCATAAAAGATGGTAGATTAGACTATAATAATAAATTGAATCTCAGTGCAGGTACAATTACTTTTTCTATGAGAGACGTTGACACGGGATTTTATAAAGTAACAAATGGAGCATGTGTATATTCAGTAGAAAATGAAAGTGTATACTATCAATTCACAAAAAGAAATACTTCAACAATTGGTAGATATGAGGGAGAATTTAATATAACAACAAGTCAAGGGTTGGTTATTTTACCTCTTAGAGATAGACTTTATATAAATATTATAGACTCATTTGTGGATCCAGAGTTTTGTTGTAGGTGATATTATTAAAATAAATTCTTTCTTTAGTACCTACAATTTGTTTATACCACTTATTTTTATCATCCAACCAAACATAAGGATCTTCAGGATTTTCAGTCCAACCATGTTTTGTATAATACTCACTGTCTTTACGTAAAAGATTAGCCCTATGAGACGAATGGAACTCTTCGTTACCCAACCAATGAGGTAATACAAATTCACCGTCAATCGTCTCGTATTCCATATTATTTTTGAATCCACGTTCTTTCCAAACATCAATACAATCGTTGTAATATTGTTTGAGTGCGTTTACGTAGTCTCTCCACATAATAGAACATGGGTGAGATACCCAACCTTTGTATGGTTTACCGTCTTTACGTAATCTACCTGTAATGGCAGAAATAATTTGATAAGCTTCTACACGTTGCTTACCTAAACGTTTGTTGTCTAATGACTCTAATGATTTTCTAAAATCAGAATATGGAAGAAATGTTTGCATATATACAAATCTACGTATATTTATTAATATCACAAAATTTTTTATGAAAATTATTTTAACAGAAAGTCAAATAAAAAAATTACAATTAGAGATCAATAGAAAGAAAACTAATGATAAAATTATAGAAGAAATTAATTTTATCAAAAAAGTTCTTTTTTCTTATACTAATACGTCCACACAATCAGAAAAGGATAAATTAAAATTTGTTGAGAAATATATAAATGAGATAAATTCTAAATTGGGGATTTATAATAATTTATTTGAGGTTACAAAAAATAATATTCACATTAATGAAAATACTGTAAAAAGTAAAATTAAAAATTCCTTTAATTTAATCGAGAGTAGAATTAATAATCTTGGTTTAATTAAAGAGGCGGGAGAAGTTGTAAATCCTATACAACAAATAGATTTTGGACAACAAACCCCAGAAACCGCGAAGGCTGACGCAGAGATAGCATCGGATAACGACGCTGCAGAGTTTTGGGCGAAATGTGGTATGACAGAACCAAAGGTTGATGAAACCATGGAGTCTAAAGATAAACAAATTGCTAAATGTTTTAGTAAAATAATAAAAGATAGTCCGGGATATCAAAATGCCTTTCAAAGAGGGTGGAACAATTTAAAAGATTCGGGATTACTATCAAGTGGTACTACTGCGGTTGCTAAATATTTTGGACTTAAATTAAAAGAAAAAAAAGAAGAGACTGAAGGGGTTAAACCTGCTGAAGGTAATAAATTTTTAAATTGGATAAAAAAATTCAAATGGTCAGCTTTATTTGAAGGTTTAAGAAATGTTTTACAAAGTTCAGGAGGACAATTAATACAAAAATTCCTGTCTTCTACGGGCATAGGGGCAATAGGTGTTACCGCTGCGTGGGGAATAGTTACATTATATGATATTTGGAATCTAATTAAAGGTACAGGTAACTGGTTTAATCTAATAATTGATATAGTATCGTTAGCTAGCGGAGGTTGGGTAGGTAACAAGTTATCAGCATTAAAAAATATGGTTGCAAATAATATCGATGATGTTGTAAAAACTATATCAAAAAATAAAACTGTTAGGGCAGTTATAAAACCAGTTTTAAAACAAATTTCAAACTTAGATAGTTGGTTAAAAAGTACCATGGAATGGGCTAAAAAGAAATTAAATGCTGATTGGATAGGGGAAGCTGGTAGCGGTGTAGGTACAGTAACAACAGATTTATCTTCAAAATTAGAAACAGAAATAAATAAAGCAGAAAAAGAAGAGACAACTGACAATGAAACGGTGCCACCACCACCAACAACCACCACCACATCACAAAAAAATCAAGAAGATGAAAATATTCCCCCACCACCAACAGTAAATTCGTAATTTTTTTAATAAACAATATATTTATAAATAAATTAATAATCATGAAAAGAAATAACTTGTATTTAGAAAAAATAATTAAAAAGGCTATAATGGAACAGGATGAAGAGGTTCCGGCACCACCGTCGGCTGGTGAAGGGGATGTACCACCACCACCTAGCACATCACAAGCAATGTATAGTATTGTTGGTTCGGATGGTAAAACAGATCCAAATAAGTATACGTTAGATCAGTTGAAGACTAAAAATTTAACATCAGATTCATATATATATGCAAAATCTCTTGGTGGTTGGAAAATGGTTAAAGAAGTACCTGAAGTTAATAATATTATTGCAGCATCAGGAGGGGGAGGTTCATCCGCAGCACCAACAAGTAAGGCTAATGAAAACGTTACAATGGATCAACCAATTGAAGGAGCACAAAAGTCATTCATGGAATACTGCCCAAATGCTAAATCTGGAAGAGATATGACGTTAAAGGCGTATAATTCACAAATGGAAAAAGAAATTACAGGGGCAGCAGATGTAGAAGAAATTAATACAATTTATGACAAATACATGGGGTATCAAGGACAATTTGATAAAGATAAATTTTTAAAACCTTGTATGGATGAATTAAAAGTAACTCTTAAAGGGCAACCAGAGATGATACAAAAGTTTCAATCGGCGTTTAATCAATGGATAGCAAAAGACGGTAAAGAATTGGCTAAAAAGGCTTTAAGTGCGGGTGGTAATGTGTTACTTAATTTAGCAAACAAAACCCTAAAAGCAAAAGGTTTAGGTGCGATTACGGAAAATATAATTAAAAAGAACACAAAAAATCATTTAATTGAAATTTATAACAGAAAAAATAGAAGAAGATACTAAAAATTTAAAACCCACTTCAAAAGAGTGGGTTTTTTATTTACATAAATAAAAATAATAGATATATATTATAAAAATAAACCTTAAACAATAAAATAAAAAAATGAAAAAATTATTTATTCTTTCTTTGGCAGTTTTTACCTCATTATCTCTTTTGACATCTTGTGGTGAAAAAGGTACGGGAAATGCAACTGAGAATACAACAAAGGAATGTTGTGACTCAACAAAAAATTGTACAACAAACGTTGCGGATACTTTAACAAAGTAATACGTACGTGTCCTAAAAAAGAAAACCCACTTCAAAAGAGTGGGTTTTTTAATTGGTGGAGGTGGAGGGGCTCGAACCCTCGTCCATAACATCCTGTCAGATAAGGACTACACGTTTAGGTTAACATTTTCTAATGTTCCAAAATATTTGGTTTTTCAAATCCGATCCAAAAACAGATATAATCAAATTAACCCCTGATTATTAGGGTTTGTTCCTTTTCGGGTAGAAACCACACCTTTGTAAAGACTTCTGTTGCTAGGTTATATGTCCACCGACCCCCCGTTTCCGTGCTTATCTTAAGCTACAGTAACTTGCTCAGTTGCAATTAAACCAACCACTGAAAGGTTATCAAGTACGTTGCCGTATATAATGTGAATCAGTTTTTAAAGAGATTAATTCAGTCCCTACGTGCCCTTATTCCTCAGCCGATACCTGTCAAATCCAAAAACACCCCCATATTTTCAAAGAACTTATACAAAGATAATACATTTGTTTTGATTATCCAATATATTTATAAATATGTTAAGAAAAAAATTTATTTTTGAAAACGAAGAAGATGAACCTGAATTAAATGATTTTCAAAAAATACTTGCCCTTAATAAAAAACGAATTAGTCGTTTTGATGTTGAATTTTACAACTCAGAGGGTGAAGATTTTAGTGACACTATTGAAGTAACACAAGATGGTCTTATGTTTACTTTTGATGGTTTAAAAGATTTTTTACAGTTCTTTTTTCCTGATTATTATGAAGAGGGTAATGGCGGAGAATACGATGCTAGTAATTATGAGTGGATGTATAGTGGAAATTATGATTGGTATGACGAGTTTTCAAATAGATCCTACGATGATTGGAGTGAGGGGTATGTGGTTTCTGCAATTAAAAGTGAAAGTTTAAAAAGACTAAAAGAAATATTAAATCGTGTTGCTCCACATGTTGGTAAATATATTGAAGAAAAAGAAGGGGCTTACCGTATTAGTATTACTGATGGTAAAGCTGAATCATTAATTACTGATTTTTTAGGAACTTTAGGTTTTGAAGAACCGATAACAGACGCATATATTGATGCTCAAATTGCTGCAGTTAATAACAGTGCCCCTGAATTTATTAAAAAAACTTACTGTAATTGTTTAACGGAGGTTGGAGTTGAAAATTATTCTGAAAGACATTGTTTTTGGAAATATGAGTTGGATTGGGGATCCGCAATTTTATTATTTGCTCGTTTTGGTACTGAAGATGATAGATTATTAGATTTATTATTTGAGGCAATAAAAAATTCTAGTATTAATCATCTTCCTGAGTCTTATGAAATACAACATTATTGTTGGGACAATGATGAGTTTAATCGAGTTTACGTTCGTGAATTAGATAGTGTTTTTGATAAACTAGAAGAAAGACTTGAAGATAGTGAATTATATAATAAAGAATACTTTGAAGTAATTAATAAGGTTTCAATGATTGGGGGTGTTGGTAACTGGATTAAATCAAAAAATAAAAAATTACAAATTAAAATTAATAGTATTGATCCAGAAACCTTAAAAATAGATTTTAGTGTTGCTGAAAATAATAGTAATTGGTCAAATAAAAAAGGTAGGTCGACTATAGATGATATAATTAACCTACTTAATTATGAAAGTATGTATGGGATTCAGGATTTTAGAGAACACTATTTAAAATTTCTTCAAAAGACGATCCTTTAAGATTTCAAAAAGATAAGGTAAGTCATCGTCAGTAATAAAAAGTGACGTACCATCATAAATTTCTGAAATAGTAATGCCATCTTTTTCTTCAATTACATCAACACTTTCCAATTGGTGAATGTCTTCTTCTGAGGGATAATCAAAATCGTCATAATCAAAATCAATCAATGAGTTCATAACGGTTTGTGGTGTGTAAACAATTGGTTTATATACGTATTCATATTTTTTTAAACCAAGTACTTTAACCATATTTTTTCCTGCCTCAATTGCGTTTTTAACGTCTTCAATTGAAATGAACTCTTGGTTTGAGTGCATGTTATAATAACCACAAGACATGTTAATACAAGATACATCTGATTTCTTTTTTAATTGGGAAACATCTGTATATGGGTGAGATTGAACCATCATCTCATTTCCAAAAGATTCTTCAATCACCTGTAATGTTTTATTAAAAAACTCACTATCACGTTCAAACAAACGAACTCCCGAGCAAATCTCGGATATTAAATGGTTTCCTGGTGCATCGTATTGCGTGATGTAACCAACATCTTTTAAAAAATCTTCATCACATTTTGATGATCCATGACAACCCGTTTCTTCTGAAACGAAAAGCCCAATTTTAACTTTATCTAATTGCTTAAGTAATTCTAAACAAATAAAAATACCACACTTATCATCACCACCAATACCTGTTGGGTTATCGTTCTCATCATATGCTTTCAAACAATCAACCTCATTTTTATCAAATGTTTTTCCAAACGTATTTGGGCGAACAAGTTTTTCTTCCTTCACAATGATTTTATCAATTTTCATATGAACCGTATCTGTGTGAGCAATAAACATTGGATAGAACTCTCCTTCTGAGAGCTCACCCTTTGTTGCGTAGACATTCATCATATTGTCTCGATAGAAAGACACGCCTGGAATGTTTTCAAGTTCATTGCAAAGATATTCAACCATATCCTCTTCTTGATATGTTTTTGATGGTACTGATAATAATTCTTTAAATTTTTCTAAATTGAACATCTTTTGCTTCTTTTTTACAAATATAATATATTTATATTTAAAATACAAATATTATGAAAAGAATTATAAGATTAACAGAATCTGATTTAACAAGAATTGTTAGACGTGTTTTAAGAGAAGCAAAAGAAGATGAATCACAATACCATAGATATCAAGAGGGTGGTGATCCAGGAATTGAACCATTTTTAGCTGATCCTATGAAGGAAAATATTGCCGACGAATTGCAACACCAATTAGAAGATGATAAGTACGCTAAAGGTCCTGAAATGCTTAGAAACACAAACATAGGGAAAGGAACAGGAAGACTTTATATTTTCTTTAACGGACAAAAAATGACACCGTCACAATTTATTGATCAAGTTCAAGAAGATGCGTCTGAAGGTTATTGCCACACAATTAATTCATATGAATATAATAATAGAGTTTTAGCATCAACAAAAATTACCATCACAACTAAAACAGGTAAATGTGTTAGGGCTGGGTCATCTACAAAACCTAAAAAAACAACAAAAGCTTGTAAACATTCTACAAAACAACTTAGAATAGATGATGTAAGATCATTCCAAAGAGGGTGTATTAACTCAGGTAACTACTACGCAGAATATACTGATGGGACAACTTCTAAATGTTCAAAAGTTGACGGTATAATAGGTTGTTGTACTGCCACATGTTACGCAAAAAAAGGATAACAAGAAATAAAGATTACTAAAATATTTAAAAAAAATCCCCACTATTAAATGGGGATTTTTTTATGATTTTAATTTTCTTTTTGTTGGTTTTTTAACCTTAACTTCGGTTTTTTTATCTTTTTCATTATATGATAAAATAAATTTAGAACCTTTTTCTGGGTTGTCAGATATAATTTTATCTGTTACAGCATCATCCACCCATTTTTGAATTGTTCTTTTTAAGATTCTAGCACCGAATCTTGTGTCAGTACCAACACTAATAATATGTTTTTTTAGTGTTTCATCAACTTCTAATTCAAACTCAATAGATTCAATTCTTTCATAAACTTTTACTAACTCTAAGTCAACAATTTTCATTAAATCAGTTTCATTCAAATCTCTAAAATAAATTATTTCATCAAACCTATTAATAAATTCAGGCGCAAATTTTTTGAATAATTCTTTTTCTAATACAGATTTAATTTCTTCTTCTTTTTGTTCTTGTTTTGAATTTGTCGAAAACCCAACGCCTGTACCATATTGTTGTACTACTCTTGTACCAACATTTGATGTCATTAAAATAATACAGTTTTTAAAATTAATTTTTCTACCGTGTCCGTCAGTTAAAAACCCTTCATCTAACATTTGTAAAAATACATTGAATATCTCAGGGTGCGCCTTTTCAATCTCATCTAATAGAATTACAGAATATGGTTTATTTTTAATTTTATTTAAAAATGGTGAACCATCTTCATATCCAACATAACCAGGAGATGTCCCTGTTAACTTTGATGTTGCGATTTTATCTGAAAATTCACTCATATCTAATCTTATAAGTGCGTCTTCAGTATTAAACATATGTTTTGCCAATTGTTTTGCTAACTCTGTTTTACCGACACCTGAATTACCAATTAGTAGCCCACTAAATATTGGTTTTTTTGGATCATTTAATCCTACTTTATTTCTTTGTATTGCTCTTGATATTTTTGCAATGGCATCATTTTGCCCAACAACTTTAGTACTAAGTGTTTCTTTTAATGTTTTTAATTGTTCGGTTTCATCATTTGTTATTTTATTAATAGGGATTTTTGTCATTAATGAAACAACATCATAAACCACATCTTCAGTTACTTCTCTTTTATGAAGATTTCTGTTTTTTTCAAACTCGTCTTTTTCTCTTTGTAAATCAGATAAAACTTTACGTTCTTTATCTCTAAGATTTGCGGCTTCTTCGTATTTCTGACTATTAATAACTTTAACCTTTTCTTTTTTAATCTCCTCGGCTTGCCTTTTTAAGTCTTCAATTATTTCGGGCAGTTTAATTTCAACTTGAGATCTTGCACCAACCTCATCAATAATATCAAAAGCCTTATCAGGGAACTCTCTATCTGTAATGTATCTATCTGCTAATTCTACACATAATTTTAAAATATCGTCACTATATTTTACTTTATGGTGATCCTCATATCTTTCTTTAGAATTATTAAGTATTTCTAATGTCTCTTCTTTTGAAGATGGATCAACCATTACTTTTTGAAATCTTCTTTCTAATGCACCATCCTTTTCAATGTTTTTTCTATACTCTTCTAATGTTGTTGCACCTATACATTGAAGTTCCCCTCTAGATAATGCGGGTTTAAATATGTTTGATGCATCCATAGAACCTGAAGCATTACCGGCACCTATCATAGTATGTATTTCATCAATAAAAATAATAATATCAGGATTTGCATAAAGTTCTTCTATTATTACTTTCATTCTTTCTTCAAATTGCCCCCTATATTTTGTTCCTGCAACAATAGAAGTCATATCTAAAGAAACAATTCTTTTACCTGCCAAATTTTGTGGACAGTCACCCTCAAATATTTTTTTAGCTAAACCTTCTACTATTGCCGTTTTACCACACCCTGGTTCACCTAAAATTATTGGATTATTTTTTTTCCTTCTTGATAGAATCTGAGCAATTCTATTAATTTCGTTTTCTCTACCCACAACCGGATCTAATTTACCTTCTTCAGCCAATTTAATTAAATCCCTTGAAAAATTATCAAGTACGGGAGTTTTTGTTGACCCCTCATTTGATTTCTTTGATTTTTCGTTACCGTCTACTGATTCTATCATACTTTTCTTTTTTTTAATTATAAAACCAAATTAATTATATATCAATTCTTTTTTAGGGCATACTCATATTTATATAAAAAAAGAATTATGATTAGAAAAATATTTTTAAACGAGTCAGAAAAAGAAAGAATATTATCAATGTATAATGTTAATAATATTTTAAATGAGCAAGGCGATGATTCAGATGTTGTGGTAAACATAGGTGAATTTAAAATTATTGGTGAAACGGAGGAAACTTTAGAACAATGTGTAGACGTATATGTTGAGGGTTCATTTCCCGTAAATAACACACAAAATAATGCTGCTATCGTGGCATCATTCCAACAAAAAATGTTAACTGCTTTATCGACAAATGAAATTATAAAAAAAGCCATGGATAATGGTAATTTAACAATTTCTGAAATAAAATTAGTTGGTGGTGCTAGTAATTACTACGCAGGAACAACCCCTTATGAAATGGATAATGATAGAACTTTAAAAACACCAGGTAATGGCGAGACGTTCACCGCAAGTGAAGTTGCAATAAAGGCTAATAAAAATTTAGCAATAAATAGAGCTAAAAACTTATATTTAGCATTACAAAAAACAGTATTCAAAAATTTAAAACTTGTTGAGGATCTTAACCAACCGGCGAGTATTAATGGTTATGTTATTAACACAGGTGGTAAAACAGATAGTAGAAGGGATGCCGCAAATTACCCTAAAAAGGGACAAATTGTTATGGTTAATATGAAAATTTGTGGTTTAACAATAGATAAACAACAAATTAGAGATTGTTTTACGGGATTAAATATAGAGGTTATTTATGATAGAACAAGAGATGATTTAAATGACCCTGTAAATCACAAATGTAATAATGCGACTTTTAAAATATATGGAAACGATATATCATTAAAAAATGTAAAAGGAGGTGAATATGCCGATTTAAATAACGCTGAAGGTAGTGATGGTTGGAGTTCTTCATACGCCAGTGAACGTAGAGGGCCAAGTAAAAAAACATCATTTACTATTGATGGATTAACCGCTGATCAATTTGTTAACCAAGAAAACTATGCAAAATATAATGGAGAGTTGTCAATAGTCGTTGAATGTGTTAACCCTAATAACGTACAAAATACAAAATGGGGATATGGTTGTCATAGTAGTGCGGCATTAATAAAGGTAATGAAGGCTGATGGCACTCCTGTTGATCAAGAAGAATACATTGGTAAACCTCCAGGAGGGAAAAATGAAAAGGCAGAATTAGTTAGGGTTAATGCATGTACAACCGATAAAATTACCTCAACAAAATAATTATTTTATATTTTCATTATAAAGTATTTTAATTAACTCTTTATCGAGATTACTTAACACTGTTGGGCAATTAAATCTGTCAAAACCATCGTAAAATATACTATTTTCATATTTCCAGGAATCATGTGGAAAACCAAGTGATTGAACTAACTCTTCAGTTATTACGTGTTTTACAAACCTATCACCATAATTTTTACATTTTGGATGGTTAATAAAGAAGTAACTATACCAAATATTTTCGAGTGAGTGAATGTTTGCGTTTACCCCACCAGTATATCCGTCATCAGTTAATTTTAATCTTTGATTGAATTTAACTGACATTTCATTGAAATAATCAAATGACCCAATAACCCCAAATGTTGTCATTTTATTTGTGTCGTTGGTTAAATAGATATTGATAGGACTTATAATGCTATTTAACTCCGATAATAAGTTTTTTACATGTAAAGTTATTGAATCTTTATTTACGGTATCTTCAATACATAGAAAAATATAAACGTCCTGCTCCCATCTTGCATATCGATACACAGTACTCTTTTTATTGAATGCACACACATCATCAAAGTATTCCTTTACAGAGTCAGGTTTGTTTGATAAATCATAATTTAATTTTCGTTTGTATTCATAGTAGTTTTGAGAGAATAAAATACTTGGTAATACAATAAACAATAAAAGGGAGATTAATAAATTTTTCATATTACAAATATAACAATTTTATTTTAATCTACAAAATTTTTTTTTGTCAGTTATTATGACAAAATGTCAGTATTTTATTTTTGGCATTTATTTAGTAAAAAATTATACCAAAATAAACTTAATAAAAATATAAAAAATATGTTATTTAGAAATTTAAATGAT
>Ga0209358_10002645_pt1 | contig 13525 bp, 18 predicted proteins | sample LauGreFa1BDMLBSN_2_FD_187574 | JGI IMG/M metagenome (GOLD analysis project Ga0209358, IMG submission 187574) | Freshwater lake microbial communities from Lake Michigan, USA - Fa13.BD.MLB.SN (SPAdes) (version 2) | ecosystem: Environmental > Aquatic > Freshwater > Lake | place: Lake Michigan, USA... | reverse complement strand
GTAGCCACACGCTACAATGCCAGCAATCAGAAGGTAAATCATGGCTTTAAATGGTGTATTCATCCTGTATAAAAATAGCAAACTCGGATTGATTTTCGTCGCTAATAGTAGTTCATTTTTTATTGCACATCATGACACTTCCTCACGCTGATATATCGGTTGCAAACACGATCGCGGGTTCACGCAAACGTGTCTTCGTTATAGGCGCAACGGGAACGATAGGCCGTGCGACTGTACGTGCGTTGCTCAATCAGGGGTATGAAGTTATTTGCTTTGTGCGTCAGTGTGCTGGTGCCGGTGGAGCTTTACTGCCAGAGCAGACAACTACGTTATTCGACGGTGCATCCATTCGCTATGGTGATGTGAGTAATCCGATATCACTAAAAGATCAGGGTTTTAAAGGTGAGCGCTTTGATGTACTGGTGTCTTGCTTGGCCTCGCGTACAGGTAATCCCAAAGATGCGTGGGCGATCGATCATCAAGCGCATATGCACGTACTGGAAGCTGCTAAGCAAGCGGGTGTGAATCACTTTATTTTGTTGTCAGCGATCTGTGTGCAAAAGCCTTTGCTTGCATTTCAACATGCCAAGCTAGCGTTTGAAAAAGCGTTGGTTCAGTCTGGCATGACCTACTCCATTGTTCGGCCTACGGCTTTTTTTAAATCACTGTCGGGGCAATTAGAGCGAGTAAAAAAAGGGAAACCTTTTCTATTATTTGGCGATGGGACGCTCACGGCTTGCAAGCCTATTAGTGACAATGACCTAGGCGATTACATTACAGGCTGCATTCACGATCAAACTCGCCACAATCATATTTTGCCGATAGGCGGCCCGGGTGCTGCGATAACGCCGCGCGAGCAGGGTGAAAAACTATTTGAGTTATTAGGGCAAGAAGTTCGATTTAAGCAGATACCTGTAGTAATGATGGATGTGATTATTGCTGTCTTAAGTTTTCTAGGACGAGTAATTCCATCGCTGGCTGATAAAGCAGAATTGGCACGCATTGGCCGCTACTACGCGACTGAATCTATGCTGGTGTGGGATGAGCAGTCAGGGAGTTACGATGCTTCTGCAACTCCATCGACTGGCACGCAAACCTTATTTGATTTTTATGCGGATCTGGTTCAAGGCGGGGAAGCCCCTGAGCGGGGCGATCACGCTGTTTTTTGAAGTGCCGCCCCAGGCTGATTTTTTCTTAATCAGCGTATTCATCTCAAGCGAAAAAATCGACAGGCTTCATTAATTTATTCTGTTGGCTTTCTAGAGCGCCCAGCTCACCACTTTTCGCGACATAGTCTAGCCATTCTGGATCTTGCCATAGCTTGGCACGACGTTCTTCTCGGTCGCCAGCATTTTTATACTGCCAGATATGCATGTATTCATTCGGGTTGCCAGTTTCAACGAAGGCGAAAAGCACTGGTACGCCAAGGTTACGCACCTGGGGTGTCTTGCCAAATTTTTCGTATAGCGCCAGATGTGTTTTTATGGTGCCTGGCTTGCAGGTATAGGTTCGTACATCGAGCAACATGGTGTCTCCTAGTCAAATAAATGTATGCGTATAAATTTTTTTAATACGATTAATTCGATAGCTAGCTTAATCGTGTCATGCAGTTACCGAATGTATCAGATGATTATGGAAATGACGTGCTAAGGGGGGCAGAATTTTTCCCTTGCGCGAAACAATATGCCAGGCTGATTGAATTGGGAAATCAGCGACTGTCAGAATTTTTATATCTTTTCGGGTGCTTGATTCCGCAATTGCATGTTTAGATACAACAGCAATTCCTAAATCCCCAGCGACAGCTTCGCGGATAGCTTCATTACTACCTAATTCCATTCGCAAATCGGGTTTAAATTTTTTGGCTTTAAAGAATTTATCGACAGCCATTCGCGTGCCCGATCCACGTTCCCTCAAAATGAATTTTTGTTCGGTAAGATCGGTCAGCGTTAACTTATTTTTCTTTGCTAATGAGTGCTGAGTGGAAGCAATAACAACCAGAGGGTTGTCCATAAATACGCGATCCTCGATTTCCAGATCAGTTGGTGGCATGGACATGATGTACAAATCATCTAGATTTTCCCGCATCCGTCTTAACACGCCATCTCTGTTTTGTATTTCGAGTGATACTTCGATATCAGGATACTTAGTACAAAAAGTACCCAGTAGCCTTGGAATGAAATACTTTGCTGTGCTAACTACCGCAATACGTAATTTTCCACGAGCGAGTCCTTTCAACGCATTCAGTTGTTGCTCATAGATTTCCCAGGAGTTTTGTATCTCTCTGGCGGTTCTGGCGAGTTCATGACCTGCATCGGTCAAATGCACTTTTTTCGATACCACCTCAAACAATGGCAAGCCTATCGTGTCCGACAGTTCTTTCAAGCGCATTGAGGCCGTGGGCTGGGTGATGTGGGTTGCCTTAGCTGCGGCAGTAACACTGCCCGTTTCGGCGAGGGCCAGGAAAAGTCTGATCTGACGGAAAGATACATTCATAGTATTAATACTATATGAGAAGTTTTAAAAATCGATTTTACAATATGTATGAGACTTTTTATCATGGCCACCAAAAGGAAAATGACCATGCAAAATCTTCTCGACCCAGCAATTCTGTTTTTTGTCTTTGGCATCGCTGCTGGTTTATTGCGTTCAGACTTGGAAGTTCCCCAGCCTATTGCCAAATTTTTATCATTGTATTTGCTAATGGCCTTGGGTTTGAAAGGTGGCTTTGCATTAGCAGCGTCTGGTTTGAGCCCCTCTGTGTTGACTAGCCTGATGGCGGCTCTTCTGATGGCGGTGGTTGTGCCAAGCTTGGGCTACACCTTTCTTAAATCGAGAATGTCGAAATTTGATGCGGCGGCCGTCGCTGCCTCGTATGGTTCGGTCAGTGCAGTGACATTTTTGACGGCTATTCAAACGCTCGAATCCCAGCACGTGAGTGTGGGTGGTCACATGGCCGTCGCGATGGTTTTAATGGAGTCGCCTGCAATTATTGTGGCTATCTTGCTGACTAACATGCTGCGTCAGACGGCCATGTCCCCGACACTCGTGACGGTGTCGGGTTCAAGTGGTGCAGTACTTTCAGCCGGTGACGGATCGAGTCATTTCGCGTCTATCGGAAAGATACTTCATGAATCTTTTACTAACGGAGCGCATCTCATGTTGTTGGCGTCTCTGTTTATTGGTTTCGCCAGCGGAGAGTCGGGGAGGGCGATGATGAGTCCGTTCTCTGTCGATCTCTTCAAAGGAATGCTGGCCTTTTTCTTACTTGATATGGGACTGATGGTGGCAAAAAATCTGCCTAGCCTGAAAGGAAAGTCTCCTGCGTTGTTGATCTATGCTGCACTAGGACCTTTAGTTCATGCATTGATAGCGCTGGGATTGTCGCGGCTATTGAATCTTCCATTAGGCGATGCTGTCTTATTGATGGTGTTGTCAGCGAGCGCGTCGTATATCGTTGTTCCGGCAGTTCTGCGATACGCCATACCCGAGGCTAATCCCTCGATTTATTTTGGACTGTCGCTGGGGGTGACGTTTCCGCTGAATATTTTGATTGGTATACCGCTGTATGTGTTTTTAGCAAAAAATGTGATCCCTGCTTGATTAAAAATGTTTATTCCTGTTATTTTTAAGTAGAAAACTATGAGAGTCGTTCTAATCAATTATTTGATGAACGCCAAAAGAAAATTCAAGTTACCCATGCCGCTAGATGCCACATACTCTGAGCTAAAAAGGAGCGATAAATCAGGACGGATTTTTGGTTTAGTACTAGTCAGTTTGCTGGTTGCGGTAGTTATACTTATCCAGAGTGCGCAACGAATTTATTTCAGTGGATAGATAAACTCAAACAACGAGTCAAAAAAGCGCCATCTGACGTTCGTCCAGAAGATAGTCAACGACGAACTGCAATAGTAAAATGTGATGAGTATGGTTGTGCCAGTAAGGCTGCATGTATTTTTTTTGATACCAGCTTTGCTCACTTTCGAGGTGACATCCAATCAACCCTATGGGTCCTTGAACGATCGCCATGGGGTCGCCATTGGAGTAGCTGGCAACCTGCTCAAATTCGCCGCCAATATACGTGGGGCCGTCATAGAAATACATTCTATGATCATCGCCTCGCCAATTGATGTTAGTGGTGGTGGCGTAAGATGATCTGATTTCGGCGCGTGCGCGTTTGATGTGTTGTATGACTCGTGTATCGTTCAATATGTCGAAGTAATATTTGTCGGCCCAATAAGCGCCCATACAGATACCAAGATATTTTCCTCCTAGGCTTAGAAATTTTTTAACGTCATCTAGGTTGGCTTTCAATAGTGATCCAAATGAACTGGCATCGCCTACGCCACCAGGAAACACAACTAATTCGACATCGTCAAAAAATTCCTCCGGCAATTTATGCTTGGTGAATACCTTGATGTTATAAGTCGGTGCAAGCGCTTTCATGATGCCATTGACGGACTCAATGGAACACATGGGGTGATGCACGAAGATGGCAATATTTTTTTTCACGAAAATTAATTCTGGCAGGCCGCGACATCGCTGCCTCTGGCCGCTGTACCGACTCTGGCAGGTGGAGCCCTAAATGCGGAACCCATACTACCCCTATTTTCCCAAGTCTGGCCTAAGGGTCCTAGTTCGGTTTAACAGTAACTACCCCGAGAGATTGTGATCAACAAAATTATTATTTAATTAATATTATTTGCTGCTTTTTATAGTGTTATTGATGATTTGCCCCATGGTACAGCTAGTCAACAGCAAAAAAAGTAGGATTATTAGTCATGTCATTTAGTACGAGTACAGTGCTAATTGTTATGAGCTGTAGGATTTCTGTCTACATGCGTTAGTTCGAAGTGTCTATCAAGGTCGGTCATGCTCGGAGTCGTTCTTAAAAACAAACGTGAAGAATTGGGGATGACTCTCCAGGATGTCTCACGCATGACAGGTATGCCGACAAAATATGTCAGTGCCCTCGAAAATGAGCGATTAGAAGAATTCATCGGTGGTAGTAAAGAGATCGAGCGCATGACCAAGCTGTACGCGCGCAAGCTAAACATACCCGTGGACTCGGACTTGCTTAGCAAACTAAGTAAATCAAAATTAACCGAGCTAATGCCCTCGACCGAAGTCGTCATTCCATTATTTCTTTTGGTTTCGCCGCAAGATAAAAAAACTAAGTCGAAGTCGCCTAGGTGATTCTAGGTGTTAGACCGTTTTTATCTCTCTGGCCATTACTAGCTCTTAGTTCAAGCATGTCGAATCAAACATTAATTCAAGCCGATGCTGAGAGGGAGGTTGGTATTGGAACGCTCCTGAGACAAAGGCGCGAGGAGTTAGTTTGGTCGGCTGAGGAAGTTGTTCGCAAAACGGGCATACCCAAGCATGCAATCACGGCTATTGATCAGGAAAATTACTATGCCTTTTGGGGCAATGCACCGGTGCTAGATAGCTATATCCGGCTGTATGCAAAAAAGATCGGTTTCTCTTTACTCATGCATGAGCACTTGATTACCAAAGCAAAAAATTCAATTAAGCCGAGTAATCCTGGTGTGGAATTCATTAATGAAGCTAAGTTAGGTCGTTAAATAGCCTTAGTTAAACCATCGTTGCTCTTTGATTAGTTTGTCGCTTTGACAACGGATGTGATCGGCGCTTCTTTTATCGGTAAATTCACCATCGCAGCGAACACAGCTAAGGCAATGTCTGCGTACCACATCATTGTTAGGTCACCATAGTTAGCAATCGCCAGACCGCCTAACCATGCACCTAAAAAGCCACCGATCTGATGTGACAACAGCGTCAGACCAAACAGCGTAGCCAGGTAGCGTGCCCCGAAAAGTTTTCCGACTAAAGCGGCTGTGGGTGGAACGGTGGCTAACCACGTAAATCCAAGACCCGCGGCAAATACATAAAAGACCCATGCTTCTTTTGGCATGAGTAAATACCAGATCACCAGCAGTGCTCTGGAACCATACATCACACAAAGAATATATTTGCTGCGAAATCGGTTGATACAGCTACCGATATACAAACTCCCCGCGATGTTTGCCAGGCCAATGATGGCGAGTGACCAGCTGGCGACAGAGGCCGGAAGTCCACACAGGTCAACTTCACCAGGCAGGTGTGTCACTAAAAATGCAATGTGAAATCCACAGGTAAAAAAACCTGCATGTAGTAATCCATAGCTCGGTGATTTTAAAGAATCACGCAGCGCTTGTCGTAAGCCACCTGCTGAGTCTGCCGGTTTGTGTGCAGCGGTGGTGTGATCGGTTAGTTTTCCGACTAAGGGCAGTGCAGCAAGCGCGAGTAGGGACATAGTCCACATGGCCGACATCCAGCCAAACGACTGAATCAATTTTTGAGTAACGGGTGCAATCACAAATTGACCGAGTGAGCTACCGGCGTTAATAACTCCCGATGCGCTTCCACGTGCTTCTGCGGGCAATCGTTGAGCGACCACTCCCATTAGTACAGAAAAGCTGGCTGAACCCGCGCCAGCAGCTGACAGAATACCGAGTGTGATCGCAAATCCTAAGCCATCCGTCATAAATGGTGTGGCAGCGGTTGCAATAGCAAACAGCAGCACACCACCCAACAAAACAGGGCGCGGACCCCAATGATCGGCCATCGCGCCAGCGATAGGTTGGAAGGCTCCCCACACAAACTGTCCAATGGCCAGAGCGAGACTTAGGCTGACAATACCTAAACCGGTGGAGGTATTAATCGGACTTAGATATAAGCCTGTGGATTGGCGTATCCCCATAACAATCAGCAATATACCTGCCGCCGCCAGTGTCAATGGCATTACGCCAGGTTGTCGCAGTTGTTGAAACATAGCTTTTTAGCGCGCGTGTAAGGTAGTTACTAATAAGGTGGTTATTAATAAGGTGGTTATCAATTGAGTATACGCAAGCTGATACAACAAATCTTAAATCGTAATTCTATGACGTTGGCGCAAAATGCCGCTAGCCGTGGTGATGATTTTTAATTTTTGTTCAGCGATATTTTCGGAAGCTAATGGGTTGTCGGCAAAGGTGGCAAAGCCGCAGTCGGGTGTGAACAGCACGCGTTCTTTACCAAAGAGCTGTATAGCGCGTTCACCTTTTTCTAAAACATGATCCAAACTTTCTATGTGAGCGTGTTTTTGATTGCAGATGCCGACACCAATACGTATCTCGTCTGGAATGGAGCGTAATATCTCCATCTCACCAGCGCGAGGTGTGCACAACTCCAACAGTAAGCTGCCAACATTGAGTTTAGAGAGTGTGTCGACCAGGGGTGTGTAATCCCCCGATAAAGCAGCGGATTCGTCGGGCGTCCAATTACCACGACACATATGTAGCGCTATACGCTCTCTAGGGAAGCCTGCGGTAACAGCGTTGATTAATTCTCGTGCAAAACCTAATTCAGTTGGCACATCATTTTTTTCAGATAATGCTCCACACATGAAACTGCGCTTAGAGACGGACCCTGAAAACACGACTTCGGATAATACGGGCTCATCCAATTGTATTAACGACGTGCCCGCTGCCAGCAAGTAAGCAATCTCTTCACGTAAAACACGAACAATATCGGTGGCCAGCTCTTCACGATGGCTGTAGGCGCGATCAGAAATACATTCCAGCCACATGGTGCGTGTCAGTAAATACGGACCAGGCAGTGCGATCTTGATGGGTTTGTCGCTGAGAGTGCGAGCGAATTCAAATTCATGTACGGCGAGTGAACGACTTCGTCCTAGTGGGCCAAATACGGCAGGGTGTCTGACTTCTTCGGCGGGTACGTCCAGTGCTCTTAGTTCACGCGCAAATTCTTCAGGATCATCGACTAAAGGTAGTAAGTCAGTAAGTGGAATCAGTTGGCAGTTGTCGAGCAAGCCACCAACAAAACTGGCATAGCTATCGCGCCGTTGTTCACCGTCGGTCACCACATCCACTCCAGCACGTAATTGCGCAGAGACCGCTAGCCTAACGGCATCATCTGCGGTGGCTTGAAACGAGATCTCATCGAGTCGGCCTTCCATGTGTTCATGTTTGGCTTGCAGCATCCAGCGTGGTCGCGGCCAGCTGCCAATACCCATGACCGACAACGGTGCGATGGCCGTAGCTGCGATGGGTAGAGGAAGTTTGGCCGGAATGGTGACCTTAACTACGCCATTGTCGTGCGTGGCAGGTACAGGATTGGCTACCGTTGCTGATCGTTCAGCGAATTTTCCTTTGGCGATCAAGAAGCTCCATTGACGATTTTTTTTCGTCCATGAGATTAATTCATTGCCAGTCAGTCGCGCCCATGCAGGCAGGTCTTCTTCAACCGAAATTTCAGAGGATTTGATTTCAAGTAAACCACCACGAGGAAGTGGATCAATATGCTTACGAATAAGCAGTAGTAGGCCATTGCCGCAATCCAGATCCCCGCCATCAAAACTAATGTCGGGTGAGTGGATATGAGATTCGGATGCGTGCATAGACGAGGGCAGAGGATTAAAAACTGACGCTAGGACAGGCTTCTGCCATGAATTCAACCAGCTTAGCGCCACCGACTATCAGCGCACCATCGACTAGATTGTTTTCATCTAACTTACGCTTTTTAAAGCAAGGTGAGCAAACAAAAATTTTGCCACCGGCTTCAACGAAGCTTGCCATCAAGTCTTTCAAAGGCGCAAAGCCTTCTTCATGGATCGTGTCAGCGACCCCTTTTTGTGAAAGACGTACCGCCTCGATGGATAGAAATACCAATGTGTCTTTATCCGATGCGACAGCCGCATTCGCGACCACAAATGCTACGGTGGCACGATCAGTATTGTCGGTGCTGCAGGTAAGGTTGATACAAAATTTGCCAGCCATGGTAATTCCTTATGGTTAAAAATTTCAGACGACTAATAGAACATAATTATCTTTGCTGCTATGAGGACAGCAAAAGAATCTTGGTATTTTACTTTTCTCGGCCACGCAGCCAAAAAGTTTTGCTGTTTGCATCAATAGCAAGCAGTTCATCACGGGTCATATTGCAAAAAGCTTGCAGATCAATCGCTGCCGCTTTATCAAAGGCAGTCAACTTGAGCACTTGGCCTGGATGGGCTCGTAAGCGTTTGCGAACACCTAAAACCAGCTCGCCACAACCGAGATCGCCGGCATGCCATTCATGGTGATGTTCAATAAGAGTGGAATCCATCTTAAATCGTTGATTGCCTTAGCTTAAAAATTTTGTTTATTTGAGTATGTTTTTATTAAGAGCGAAACGTTGATGTGGCAATCAACACGGTAATTTGATAGTGAAGTCACTCACCCCTTATTTTAAGAGATCATTGAGACTTCGCAAAGCTGCCTGTAAATGGGCGAGTATCTTCAAGGTGCGATATACCTGATTGGTACTTAGCCCTCTTGTCTAGGCAATGGTAAAGTATTGAGATGAAGGTTCACATCGTATAGCCCTGGATTCCAGAGAATCCGGGGCTATTTTTTTGGTTTAGACTAGTGCTATAAAACATCAGCACAGGTTTGCCATGACGACCACTCGCTTTTCTGACAGTTACTTAAATTCACTCACGCAAGCCGCGAATGAATCACCGCGGCTACGCCAAAGTCGGACTATACACATCACACCCGATGATCCTTGTCAGCGTTTGTTCAATGCGATTGATATGGATAGCTATGTTCGTCCACATCGGCACCAGCAAGATCCTAAGGTTGAGACGCTGTTTGCTATCAAAGGTCGATTTTTACTCGTCACCTTTAACGAACAAGGAGAGATTGAGGAAGTTATTCCTTTTCACTCTGAAAAATATGAAGCACGTAATGACTCTGGCGTTGGCGTTGAAATTCAGGTAGGAACTTGGCACACGATTATTGCGACCGAACCACATTCCATACTGCTGGAAGTGAAGGCAGGACCTTTTAATCTTGAGCGATCAAAAGAGCCAGCACCGTGGTCACCGGCTGAAGAGACTGAGGAAGGGCGGGCGTATCTCGCGCAATTGAAAAAACGAATCGGTCTTAACTACGTTTTGATTTTATCGAGCGATAAAACTAGAGGGCTCTAATACGCTGCGTGCGCTGGTTTTTAAGGGCATGATCAATCCCATCAGCTTTGCGCCGTGAGCAACCAGCAGATCACCGTAAGTGATGTCACCATGTATGACAGCGGTTTTACGGAAGACAGCTCTCTCAGTTGCCATCACATTACCTTCAACTTTGCCTTCAACCGTGACTTGATAGGCGCTGATGTCGCCGTTAATTTCCCCTGTTTGCCCGATAAAGATTTGTACTTTTTTTTCAGGCGGGGCTTCGATATTCCCAAAAACTTTGCCGTCGATACGTGTACTACCCGTGAGTACTAATCGCCCATGTATTTCTGAGCTTTCGCCTATCAAGGTATCGAATTTTTCCGAGCTATGAAGGAGGTTGCTCGAATTTTTCAGTGAAAACATCCGCTGCCCTTCAGTGAGTACGTTTACAAATCATGATGTCATTACGAGAAGAGCGCTAGTTACTATTTTAAAAACAAACTAGCTTTGCTAAGTTTTACTGCTGTTCTTTAGCTGAGCCAAGTCTTATCTACAGACCGTACCATAGTTTGCTGCAAACAGTAGCCATGGCGCATGCAAATTCACTTGAGCTGATGTACTTAGTTCGATGTGTTGCACCAAGGTCTGACGGGCTATGAACTTTGAGCTCTGCGACGGAGTTATTTTTTGCACAGAAGATTGTAAAAGTCTTCTTCAGGTGAATTGCGCTGCAGGCTTTGCCACTTACCTCCTGTGTCACTAGAGACGACGGGTTTGCCTTCACCGTTGGAGCGGCCATAGCTATAAGACATAAGCTCGCGAGTGCTTTTGTCACCGCAGTTAGCCTGCATCAGATATTTGACTGACTGAATTTCTTGAGCGCGGCTTTTATCTGGTTTGCCGTAATTAATCAAAATCCAGACCGTGCGAGTATCCGTTTTACTGACGGTTGCGGTGTCGTAATAAAAATTATCGCCAATTTCATTTTGAGATAGCTTGACCCACGCAGCGGAAACAGCGCCAGCTGAACTCATCAGTACCATTGCGCAGATGGTTTTCCCAATCATCAAATGCTCTCCTGTTTTTTTGCTCTACCGATGTCGAAACAATAAAATTCATGCACATGGTTGCTTGATTTTATCGTAGCGTCAGCGCTCATCGTGCTATCGGGCGTGCAAAGCGTTTGATGCTCATGGTTTTCCTAGTACGACCTATTTTACGTTTTTCAGAACAACTTGGATGGCGTGAACCTCAGACCAAAAGATATCCAGCGATGATCTCCACCGCCACTAGCCGCGCGCCCTAACGTCGTGTCGACCTGCAGTAACTGTGGAATCAGGGAGAATCTACCCCCGGCTTGCCAATACGTGTTGGGATTACTTTCCCCGAAGGCTTCGACTAACCAGGTCACGCGCTCGTTAACATTCCATTCAGTGCCCACGCCCCAGGTTGCCAGATTTTTTTCTGTAGTTCGCTCCTTCAACCATCCTCCGTTGATGTGCACGACTAACTGATCGTCAGCGAATGAAGCTGAATAGGGTAAATAAATATAACTATTACCGAATAAATTCGGACCCGGGCTAACTGCAGGGTGACGAACAGTTCCAGCAGCAATACCAAACCCATAGCCATTTGTTTCTAATGGACGAATCAGTGTTTTGGCCTGAAAAATATAGTCATCCGCCGGTTCGCTTCCAGCGGCATCATAGAAAGCGCGTCCTTGTCCCAGCGTCACCTCGAAATTTCCGGTGGGATTGCAGGCCGGTAGCGCCCAAACTTCGGTGCTGTTGCGGTATACCCGAGTCCAACTTTCAATTTGGCAGCTACCCGCTGTAGTGAGTCGTGCATCGTCGGTCACAAATGGACGAGCGGCCCAAACCGTACTAGAGATGGCACTGAAAATAAAAATTAGCGTAAATTTTTTGAGCATAGGTTCATAGTAGCTTGTGGTTATTGCCAGTACATGACATTACAGCGGTGTCGTAATCGAGCGCAGAATTATTGCCTATGAAATAAAATAAGGGATTTGATCTTAAGGATATTCCGATGAAACGAGCCGTTGTCTTTGTTGGTCTTTTGCTGGTAACTACGTTGGTAGTTGCTGGCTTACCTGCGCCTAGTGACATTCCAAAAGAGGGGGACTGCCCTTCAGACTACTCAGCTAAGGGAAGTCAGTGCTTTCCTGGAGCGAATGCAAAATTCGCTTTTGTGAAATTTCAACATTGTCCCGACAGATATGTTGAACAAGGCAATTACTGTGTTGCGACAGCAGAGGCCAAACTTGCGATTCGCCGAGCTGCTATGAGTTGCCCGTCTGGGTTTGAGTCAGTGGGTAATTACTGCATTTCGGAGAAGTGAAATAGGAGTGATGAATTTTTCTATCACAATCCGAACATTTTTTGACAACGCGATGTATGCGAAAACATAAAGCCCCACCTTGTGAGTGGGGCTTTTTTGTTTGTATTGGTAGGCTGTGCAAGATTCGAACTTGCGAAGTTATTGTTTAATAAAATATTAATAAAAACAATGACTTATATTAACTTAAGTTTACTGTGCAACAAAATGTGTAATTAGATACCCATGTGTGAATTTTGTCTGGACGGTCTAGGGGTGTCCAGAATATGGATAGGGGTAGGGGTAGAGAACTTTTTGGTCGGGCTGTGTCCAGACTTTTGACGGCTTAGTTATTTATGCGAGTCTTAATCGCACAGAGCTCTATGGGATAAAAGTCCCTTTCAACACCAACCTCTAGAATCTCAATAATTTATAATCTTGATATTCTCTGCTTCGCTGGCCTAGGCTGAAACTGTATTAGTGAGTCTTGATAAGTAGCCATTTCCATTTTTGAATAACTTTATAGAATAATTTTTATGCCAACTGTAAAACAATGTATTGAACAAAAACCTAAAATTATTTTTTCTGTACGGTCATCAGATCCAGTAGAAAATGTTTTGATATTAATGCGTGATCATCGAGTAAGAGCAATCCTAGTCATTGATGATGATAATTTAGTTGGAATTGTTTCGCAGGGAGATTGTGCTATTAAGGTATTGTTACCGAATAACAATCCAAAAGAAGTTTCTGTATCAAAAATAATGACAGCAAATCCTCTTACTGTGAATCTTTCGAATTCATTAGAGGAATGCATGGCAATTATGGTTCACAAACATATTAGGCATTTACCAGTGCTTGAGGAAAAGAAAGTAATTGGGGTTATTTCAGTTGGAGACATAGTTAAAAATATTATTGAGCTTCAAGGTGACCTGATCAAATTTCTTGAAACCTATATTAAAGGTCATAGTGTTTGACTTTTGTAGAATTGATCAAATAGAGGCGAACCTTAATGAATAGAATAATTATAGTATTGAGTTTGATCGGACTTCAGGGATGTACAGTTTTGGCAGTGGCTGATGCTGCAGGTTCTGCGGTGGTATCTGCTGGTAAGGCTGTTATCAGTACCGTAGATGCCATAACCCCAGATGTTGTGAATAAGAAGAAATGACGCTCAATATAAGAAATCAGAAAACC
>Ga0209358_10002644_pt1 | contig 13526 bp, 13 predicted proteins | sample LauGreFa1BDMLBSN_2_FD_187574 | JGI IMG/M metagenome (GOLD analysis project Ga0209358, IMG submission 187574) | Freshwater lake microbial communities from Lake Michigan, USA - Fa13.BD.MLB.SN (SPAdes) (version 2) | ecosystem: Environmental > Aquatic > Freshwater > Lake | place: Lake Michigan, USA... | reverse complement strand
CAAACTCTTGCATTTCGTCTGTGGTGAGCTCTTCACTATCGAGAATTACACCTAATGCATTTCCACGCGAAGGCTCCGCACCAAAGACATCTATCTCCAGAAACCGTCTTTTCATTGGGTATTCATACCTCATTAATGGATATGTGAGAAGCTGCCGATCATCAATTTCCGGCTTATAGGGCGACTCTTCTTCTAATTAAGCGAGGTGGGACAAAATCCCGCCTCGTTTCATTATTTCTTTCGGAATCATTTCTGACAAAACTGATTTCAAATTAGCCTAAAAAAACGGGCAAATGAATAGGGCAACGGGCAGAAAAGCGGGCAAAACGTGGGCATGGAAAATGAGTAATTGTTAAGATTTAAGGATGCCCCTCATGCAAATCCTCAAGAAGAGAGAAGTAGACCTCGCACTATTACTTGTGGCGGCTTTTTGGGGCGGTAGCTACCTTGCAGCTAAAGAACTGACTGAGCACACATCGGTATTGGCTCTTCTAGCAATTCGATTTTCAATTACTTCCATAGCAATGTTTGCTATTTGGACCATAAAACGAACAGCAATCACTCGCTCGGAAGCTTTGCTTGGCCTTGGCCTAGGTTCTGTGCAAGCACTAATTCTCTTTTTTGAAACCTCGGGAGTGGCTCGTACTTCGGCTACAAATGCTGGACTGATCATTAGCTTATGCATTGTTCTCACACCTATCTTGGAATCTGTAGCCTCAAAGAATTGGTTACCTCGATCCTTCTTCGTTACAGCGGTAACGGCGGTAGTTGGAGTAGCACTGCTTGTTTCAGATAAAGGGTTTGCCGCCCCAAATGTTGGTGATTGGCTGATGCTGGCTGCAGCAGTTGTGAGGGCCATCCACGTTACTTCAATGGGTCATTTAACTAAGGGTAAAAGCTATAGCTCGGTTTCCATCACTCTTCTTCAAAGTTTGGCTTGTGCTTTTATCTTCCTGATTTTCTCTGGGAATCAAACAATTGATGCGATCAAGACTTTTGAGTCAGCACAATGGGCAGGAATGCTTTATTTGAGTCTTATTGCAGGAGCACTCTCATTCATCTTGACTCTCTGGGGCATTAGGCGCACATCCTCATCAAGAGCGAGCCTGCTACTTGGAACAGAACCTGTGTGGGCTGTGATGGTTGGTGTTGCACTTGGTGGCGAGAAGCTCCTTGTCTTGGGAGCAATTGGAGCAGTGCTTATTGTTGGTTCAACATACGTGGGGCAAGCAATAGAACAAAAGCATCGCACTTCTGGCGTATAGGGCAACTCTTCTGGAGTGCTTTGTTTTACTTTGTAGATGTTTGAGGGCAAAAGTGAGGGCAAAGCCTTTGTTTTGAGCGTAAATGGAATGTGTCCGGCTTATAGGGCGACTCTTCTTTAATTTACATCGCTGCCATGCTCAAGGAAGTTGAAATTGAGCGTGGCAGCTTTGTTAATTTTTCCCAAAACGTAATAAGAAAATCTAACTTTTTGGGGTGTATTTGAGGGCACTGAGGGCAAATTTAGGGGCAGCTATTTTGAATTTTCTTCAGTGTTCCTTACGAATTCCATCAGAGTTGTTATTTTTTCTGCGGGGAATGAATCTTTCCTCCAAGACTCACTATACCCAGTAAATTTTCCGGCAATCGTTTCTGCATCAAAAATTGTGACTGTGTGGTTATACATCATGTTGTGTGCAGTTACTAAGCCAGTGCCAGATGAAAGAACTGATTTAGGGCTTAAATTTCCCGACAAGGTTTTAACTAACTTCATTCGCGTATCTTGTGAAAGCGGTTCGGAAGCATGAGTAACCGGCAGAGAGATGAGGGAAAGAGCGAATAATGCAACGAATACTCTTGGCATCAGCACAATGCAAAGAGTAACGGAATTATCGAATCTGAATTCTTGAATTAGTCCTGGAACTTTCATATGCAGCCATCGCTACTTTGAGGGCTTGCAAACCTTCTTCACCGCTCATTTCAGATTCAATGCCATCTAAAATAACCGAGGTAAAGTGTTCGATTTCTGCATACCAACCCCAAGTTCTTGCTTCTTCGTGTGAGATTTTCAACCAACCTTTATTCGTTTCAACTTTCTCGGCAGCGTAGCCAGCGCCATTTAGCGAATACACATCCATTGTCTGACCGCGTGCTAAATCAGCGCGCACGTAACCATCTCGTCCTAGAACTTCTAAAACATCGTCCACGCCACCCGGTGAAACCCAACTTGCATCGACAGTCGCAAGAACACCATTGTCGAATTCAAGAGTCATCAGGCAGTGATCATCTACTTGGCTGGATTTAGCAAGAGTTAAAATTCGAGCATACACATGTGTAATTTTTGCTGGCTTTAAAAGCCATTGAATCAAGCCGATTCCATGAATTCCCATATCCATAGTTACACCACCACCACTCATAGCGGGGTCTCGGAACCATTCAGCGTGCGGACCACCATGACGCTCTCGATGGCTGATGTGCACCAATTGCCCAAAGGTATTTTGAGCGATTAACTCTTTAATCTTTTGATATCGCGGTGCGAAAACCAACTGCTCAGCATAAAACAAGTGAACTCCAGATTTTTTTGCGGATGAAACCATTTCGGCACCTTGCTCTAGATTCATCGCAAGCGGTTTCTCGCAAACCACGTGAATACCTTTGCTCATAGCAAGCAAGGACAATTCATGGTGATATGTATTTGGAAGCGTTAGGGAGATGACATCTAACTCTTCTTTTTCAATCATCTCCGAAGCACTTGAATATGTACTGCAACCAAATTGACTCTGAAAGTTTTTCTGGGTTGTTTGTGATGGTGAGGCGACGGCGACAACTTGTGCGCGTCCAGTTTTATTCCAACCTTCTGCGTGCAAAGTACCCGCGAAGGAGCCACCAACTATTCCAACTCGCAGCGTCATTGATACCTTTCAGATTCTTTCAATCACCAAGAAGGAGCATCAATTTTTGCTACTTCTGAAGCATGTTCAGAAATCTTAGCAATAGATTGAAGTACTGAATTGGCATCATCGCGTGATCCCATAAGTACTTCCGTTTTAAACCAAAGGGTATTAGAGGCCAAGTGATCAGTTACAGGAAAGCTTTGTTCGTTGTATCTGATTTTTGTAACCTCTCCACGAAGGCGCGGAGCGAGCCCACTTGGATCCTTAAACATTTCCAATTTATGCAGTGGAGGATAAGACGTCGTTAGTGGCATGCCTTCTGCCAGAAGGGCATGTCGAACTTGATCACGAGAAGCACCAGATAGCAGCGTCGGATCTACTTCTACTACATAACAATAGTTTCCTTGGTCTGTGCATCCGGCATATCGACCTTGTGATTTAAAGCCAGGAATTTTATCGATTTCTGAGTTCAACCAATTTGCATTGTCGGCACGATTCTTTTGCTGATCAGGAAAACGATTTAACTGTGCACGTAAAATTGCACCTTGCCATTCACTCAATCGGTAATTTCCACCAAGTCGTAAATGTCTGTAATACCAAATTCCATCTCCGCGACCACAGTTGATAAATGATTTAAACATCGGAATTAAATCTTCACGTCTTGTGGTAATCACGCCACCTTCACCAGATGTCATTAACTTTGAAGATTGAAATGAAAACGAACCTGCATCTCCGATTGTTCCTGCATGTTCACCTTTCCACCGTGAACCATGGGCATGAGCGCTATCTTCGACCAAGGCAATGTTGTGTTTCTTACAAAGTGCGGTGAGCGCATCCATGTCTGACATGGATCCAGCAACGTGCACGCAGACAATTGCTCGGGTTTTAGGGCCGATAGCAGCCTCAGCTTGGGCAACATCAATTGTTCCTGTCAGCGGATCCACATCGACAATTTTTGGTATTGCATTGACCGTAAGGATTGCACCGATGGTTGCTAAGAACGACCAATCAGCAACGATTACTTCATCACCATCTCCTATACCTAAAGCAAGAAAAATAACTTCAAGTGTGTGAGTTCCGTTGGTGACAGCAAAGGAACCTTTAGCCCCTGTGTAGTCGTTCCACTCTTTTTCGAATTCCTTAACCTCGACACCTTGATTGGCCCACCAGTTGCGAGAATCCAAAACTCTGTTCACCGCTTCACGTTCTGTTTCATCATAATGCGGCCAGGCAGGAAAAGATTTTTCTCGAACCTTTTTTCCACCGAGTGCTGCTAGCGATGAACTCATTTAGTTTTCCTTTTCTGTTGAAGTGTCATTCTTTCACGGCTCCACTTGATAAACCGGCAACCAAGTATTTTTGAATAAAAATTGTAAAGATGACGATTGGAATAAGCGCGATAGTTGCGGCGGCAGCCATAGGGCCCCAGTCCAGGGTTCTATTTGAGATAAATCCTGCAACAAATACAGGAAGAGTCTTTGACTCCTCGCCAGCCATAATGACAGGAATTAGGAATTCGTTCCAAGATAACAAGGCGATGAAAACACCAGTAGCAACAATTCCCGGCATTGCAAGTGGAAGTAATATCTTCACAAACATACGAGTATTTGATGCGCCGTCAACGCGCGCAGCTTCTTCGATCTCAATCGGAATTTGTTTAAAGAATGAAGTGAGTAACCAAATTGCAAAAGGGAGATTAAATCCTGCGTATATAAACACCAGGGCCCACAGTGAATCATAAAGTCCGAAGTAAGAACTCAATCGATAAAGGGGGAGTAGAAGAACAATTCCGGGAAGTGCACGAACAGCAATCATCAAAGCCTCTAGTGATGATCGACCTCGAAAACTGGAACGGCGCGCAATTGCGTAAGCACTTAATGAGCCAATCACTAAGACGATTAATGTACTCATTACCGTGACGAAAATAGTGTTCAGATAAATCTTTGGAAATGCATCTATTGCAAAAAGTGAGGTGTAATTCTTAAAGGTGGGAGTGAAGTCGAAAAACTTAGGTGGAAGCGTATAGGTATCTACACGATTCTTAATTGAAGTGCTGAAGGTCCAGAAAAGCGGAAATAGAGCCAAGAAGGACGCAAAAATAAGAATTGAGTATCCGGAGATTTTTTCTTTCTTTGTTGTTTTCACTTTATTTCCCTGGTTGAACGGCGCCATAGCAGCAGGACAGGTGCGGTGATTATCATGATTAGAACACCTAATGCAGCTGCACGTGAAAACTCCAAGAAAATAAATCCTGTCTTATACGTCCAAAGTCCCAAGGTTGTGGTCTCATTTCCTGGGCCACCTCGTGTCAACATAAACAAAGTGTCAAACAATTTAAGGAAGTCCATGATTTTGATCATGACAACAACCAAAAGTGTTGGCGTAATCAATGGAAACGTAACCTTCCAAAATGTCTGGCGCGCACTTGCACCGTCGATACTGGCAGCTTCATAGAGGCTTGGTGAAATTGAGCCAAGAGCAGCAACGATTAATAACATAACAAAGGGAACTGATTGCCAGGAATCCACTATGACAACTGCAAGTATTCCCGTGCTCTGTTGACCTAGCCAGTTAATTGTTTCCACTCCGAATAATCCGATTAGCCAATTAATAATTCCTAAATCGGTATCAAACATAAATCTAAAAGTTAGTCCAACTGCTACAGGAGTTAAGAGCATCGGCGTGATCAATATCGAACTAAATACTTTGGTTCCCTTTAGATTTCTATGCAAAACCAGAGCAAGTCCAATGCCAAGTGGTATTTGCACCAACATACCTAGGGCCATCATCGTAAGAGTTATCTTCAAGGTCGCCCAAGTTTCTGGTGCCTTCAATGCCGAGACGTAATTATCAAAACCTACAAACTGTGGGGGTAGAAATGATGAAAGCTTTATGTCAAGAAAAGAGATGTAGATGCCATAAACAATTGGAATTAAAACTGTGAACGATAAAAGCGCCCATGCTGCAAAAGTAAATTGACCTATTGGCCTAGTTAGTTTCATGCTTTTTGGCATTGAGTAACCCTCTAACTAGGCCAATAGGTCGTTTAATTAACTAAGTTGCTACTTCGGCTCTTTAGCGAGAATTGGTTTTAACTTCTCGTTAAGCGCCGTCATAGCCTTCGTTGAATCACTCTTGCCATTTAGAACCTGAGTAACGGCATCAATAGCCGCAACTTCAAACTCTGGCCAAACAGCAAGTTGTGGGTAGCGCTCAATGCGAGAACTCGCTGGAATCTCTAATTGAGCTAGATATGGGAACTTCGCAAGAAGATCAGCATCAGTTGTAATTGACTTGCGGCCAATTGCTGCTGCACCTGACTCTAGGTAAGCCTTTGCATTTGTCTTTCCGAGAACGTATTCAAGGAATTTCCATGCTGCAGTTGGGTTCTTGGCATCCTTTGGAATACCAATGTTCCAACCAGCTAGGTGAGTGATGTCTGCTGATCCAGTAGGCATTGGAGCAGTTCCAATTTTGCCCTCATTCTTGTTAATTGATGGATCAAGAACGCTTCCGTAGTAACCAGAGTAATTAATCATTGCTCCGATGTTTTCTCCAAGGAACTTACTTGTGACTTCATCAGAGTTTGCTGTAGAAGCTCCCTTTGGTGAGACTGTCATGAGTTTCTTTAAGAAATCAGTTGCAGCAATTGCTTCTTTGCTGTTAACAGCTGGGTTGAGTGAATCATCGTAGAGTTTTCCACCAAATGACCACACCATCGTCATCCACCACCATGAAACGTTTGGCCCAAATCCAATGATTTGGCCACCGTAACCTGCGGCTTGAACTTTCTTGGCGTTGTTGAAGTACTCATCCCAAGTCTTTGCTGGTGTGAGTCCTAATTCTTGGTAGATATCTGTGCGATACCACTGGATCATTGGTTCAGTGCTGAGTGTCAAACCTAAAGTTTCACCATTGCACTTTCCGTAATCCTGTTGGCTTTGACCAAAATCAGCAATGTCGTATTCAGATGAATCACCCAAATAACTATCAAGTGGAGCCATCGCTTGTGCTTGGCAGAATGGCATCAAGAATGAGTTATCAAATTGAGCCACGTCGTATGCACCGGCTTTTTGCTGATATGACAAAAGTTGTTTCTGATGTGCTTCTCCATAAGGAGTTTCAGAGACATTTACTTTGATTCCAGTTTCAGCTTCAAAGTCTGGGATAAAACTTTGAATAGAAGTTGAAGATGGGCTGGAAATTAAAAAGACGTTAATTTCACCAGAAGCCTCAGAGTCAGTTCCCCCGCTAGAGCACGCAGCAAGAAGTAATGAGACTGATGCTAATCCAGCAAAACGTCGAATCATTTTGGAATTGAGCACCGCGGATCCTTTCCTTTCAATGTGAGGGATTCCTCACTTAGGCAAATGGGATATTACTTGGAATGTTAAAAAAATGGTAGTATTTTCATCAAATCTGTGAGAAATTATCTTCCTAGTTTTGACTCTCATGAGGGGGGTTCAAGTGTCAGTAACATCGCCTTACCGCCTAAATGTTAATGAACAGGCTGAAAAGCTCGCTCAATTCATGGTTCGAGCCGATGGCATGCATGCGTTGGGTCGAGATCTCGCTGTCTCACAACGAGCCCGAATTGTTTTTGCAGGTATGGGCAGTAGCCACTTTGCATCCTATGAAACCTGGGAAACTTTTACACGGATGGGATTGCCCGCTTGGTGGTTGCCGGCATCTGAGTTAATTGATGTTGGCGCTGGATTGCTCGAACCAGGAACTCTGTTGTGTCTGACATCGCAATCTGGAGAAAGTGCTGAAGTTACTCAAGTTCTAAAGCAATTCGACCTTTCTAAGGTTGATGTTCTTGGAATTACGAACGATCCTCAAAGTAATCTTGCAACCCACTCAGATTATCTGGTTGACCTAAAGGCCGGTCCAGAGGCAACAGTAAGTACAAAAACTTACCTAAACACTCTTGCTGCAATGAAGTTGGTTTTTTCCGAAGTTTCTAAAACTTACGAAGATTCACGTTCGTCATTGCTGCGAACAGTAGATTCTATCGGTAGGTACATATCTGAGATTGATTCACATATAGAAATTGCTGAAAAAGATATGCCTTACAAAAAGAATTATGTTTGTGTAGGCAGAGGCGTCGCAGGCGCATCATCACAAACAGCCGGACTGATTCTTAAAGAAGCAGCAAAAATGTCGATAGAAGGAACAACTGCAGCCTCATTTAGACATGGCCCGATAGAAATTGCCGGTCTAGACTTAAGTATCACATTCTTTGATCATGGAACAGAACCTCACAATGCACTCAATATCAAGCTTGCTTCAGATTTGATTGCTTCTGGATCTTCTGTAACTTGGATTGGCGATAAAGGCATAGGCACAAAACTTCCTTCACCTGATCGCATCGGCACCGAAGCTCGCATTTGTGACACATTAAGTTTTCAAACATTAAGTTTTGCACTAGCTGCAAGAACTGGCGTGCAGGCAGGTAGTTTTGCCTACGCATCAAAAGTAACTGACACTCTATAAATCGACCAGAAAGAGGAAGAAATGCAATTATTTGATGTCGCATACGGAAGAGAGTTGTATGCGGAGTTACCAAAAATAATCAATCCTCCATTCCTTGTTGTCTCAAATAAAGATCTCTGGCCAAAGTTTTCTCATCATTTTGACTCTAAAGAAACCTTCGTTCACTTAGTAGATTCACTGGAGATCAAGGATCTTGAAAAGACTTTAAAAGAGCTCCCTGACGTCAAGGCAATTGTGGGAATCGGTGGTGGTGTCGCAATCGACGTAGCCAAGTACTTTGCATGGCGTAAAAACTTGCCACTATTCCAATGTCCAACTTCCATGTCAGTTAATGCACCTTTTGGTCACAGATCAGCTGTGCGTGATAACGGAATTCTTAAATATGTTGGTTATGCCATTCCCGAGATGGTTTATGTAGATTATGACGTCATTCAAAGCGCACCTGAATACATCAATCGATCTGGTGTTGGTGACATCGTTTGCTATTACACGGCTAAGTGGGATTGGGAGTTCGCAACAAAAACTGGAAAATGTGAAAAGAAGTGGCCCTATGACCAGTATTGGGTTGATCAAGCATCTGAAGTTCTCAACTCAGTTCTCAATGCAACTTCAGATATTAAGGCCGTTAATGACAAGGGCGTGCAAACACTGATGAATGCTTTGCGCTGGGGTGGAGCAGCCTTTAACAACGCCGGATGGAACCCACGTCCTATTGAAGGCTCGGAGCACACCTTGTTCTATTCTCTAGAGCATTTGATCCATAAACCATTTTTGCACGGTCAAATTGTTTCTTTAGGTGTAGTCATTATGAGCTTTCTTCAAAACAATGGTCCAAAATTCATAAAAGACAAGTTAGATGCAATGGGTGTCGCTTATCAGCCAGAGGACATGGACATTACATGGACAGATGTTCGAAATGGGTTGATGCACATGATTGACTACTCTAAAGAGTCAAAAAACCTTTGGTACACGATTGCAACAGAGACTCAAATCTCGAATAAGCAATTAGATGAAATCGAAGCGTGGGTTAAGAGCTAGAATCTCAATACCTTTAACTTAAGGAATCCCATGAAACCCGATGATCGTCTTCAAGAGATTCTCAACATCGTTAACGATGAAGCACGGGTTTTAATTTCTGATCTGACAAAAGTTTTAAAGGTCTCAGAAATGACGATTCGTCGAGACATCGAACATTTGTCTCGGTTAGGTTTGCTCAGACGCGAAAAGGGTTATGCGATTAAGGGCGTCAGCGGGTCTTTTGAACCTGCTTTTGCAATTAGAAGTGAGATTGCTTCCAAAGCTAAGAACGATATTGCTAAGTATGTAGCCACTCTGATCAACGATAGAGAAACAATTGTTCTAGATGGTGGCTCAACAGGAGTTGCAATTGCAAAACAATTGGTGGAGCGCGAATTAACTGTTTGTGCTTTAAGTTTTCGAGTCGCAGATGTTTTGCGTGCCGCTCCCAAGGTTCAGCTAATGGTTATCGGTGGCTTTGTTCGAAAGGGCGAAGAGTCGCTGATTGGACCTGCAGCTCTTGAAACTTTAAGAAACTATCATTTTGATCAGATGATCATGACGGCTTCTGGTTTAGAGCCAACATATGGGCTTACTGAATGGAATTCCGATGATGCCATGATCAAGCGAGCCGCGCATCATGCATCAACACGAACTATTGTTGCAGCCGATTCATCCAAATTTGGCGTGAAAGCATTTGGCAAAGTTTGTGAATTAAAGGAAATTTCAATCTTAGTTACAGATTCTGGGATAGATAAGAGTTATAAAGAGTATTTCCGTAAGGCTGGCATTGATTTAAGAGTTACTAAGTAAATGTCTAACGTAATCGGACTAGACATTGGTGGAACTGGCACTCGTTTAGTTGTCACTAATGAAAGACATGAAGTACTTAAAGAAGCAAAAACGGCTACAGCTAGTTTTTCTGCAAACTCAACAGAACAATCTATTCAGCATTTGCACTCGTGGATTCAAGAAAGTACAAAAGATCTTACGTCAATCGAATCTGTGGGAATTGGCTCAACGGGCCCTGTAAACCTTGTGACAGGAGTAATTGATAATCCAGATACTTTGCCCCAGTTCTCAGGAATAGATTTAGCGGGAGAACTTGCAAAGAAAATGAAATTACCTGTTTGGATTGACAACGATGCAAATGCAGCGGGATTATCCGAAGCAATTTTTGGCGCTGGAAAAAACTACTCAACTGTCTTATGTGTAACTATCGGCACGGGGCTGGGAGTTTCTCTTTTTAAGGATGCTAGGCCAATTCGAGCATTGGACGGACAACACCCAGAAGGTGGACATATTTCGGTGCCACAAGTTTCTGCTCCTTGCTACTGCGGTTTAAGTGCTTGCTGGGAGATAAGCGCATCTCGCTTAGCGCTAGAAGAGATCGCAAAAACACGATCTGAATACTTTGCGACTAATGGACGAGTTGATTATTCAACATTTTCCGAATCGACATGGAGAGACTTTGGCTATCGAATAGCTGATGGCTTGATTACACATTTAGTGATCTCTCGACCAGAAGTTGTTGTCATTTGTGGTTCAATTATTGAGAAGTGGGATTACTTCAAATCTCACTTAGTGCAACGATTGGATAGTCATCGAGGATTTAGCGAGACTAAGAATATTCAAGCCTCTTCAATCGGAGACATTTCTGGTGCACTCGGCGCAACATTGCTTGCGCGAATGAATATTGGCAAAGGAGCGCAGACTGCATGAAACTAAAAAAACTGAAGATTCCTGATACAAACAGGAGAATCGCAATGGTTTCAATTGCTCATGCTGATGATTTACTGCTTTTTTGTGGGGGAGCAGTTTCCGCACTGCTCACAGCAGGTTGGAAAGTCACCGTTGTAAGGGCAACAAATGATCGATGGGACAGCTTTGATATCGGTGAAAGTGCAACAATTGAAGCAAATACCAAAGAGTTTAACCTTGCAATGAAGGAACTAGGCATCACCAAGATAGTTGATCTGAATCTAGATACAGATCAGCTCGGTGATTATTCTGAAGTAAATCTGCGTTCGAACTACATGGATTTAATCCGCGAGATAAAACCCTACTTAGTAATTACTTTTGATCCAGATTCATATCTTTATGAAGACAATGAAGATCATAAAAAAGTTGCGATAGCTATGGCGGAAGCAATGTGGACTGCAGGCTTTGATAAACATCCAGGTCTAAAGCAAGGCGAGATTAAGCCATTCCTGCCTGTATCTCGTTGGTACTTTGGGCGAGAAGTGGCTGAACCCACACACGTTTTGGATATAACAGCCAATATTGAGGTATTGATTTCAGCCACAGCTTTACATAAAACAATGCTTGTCAATATGGCTAGACAGTGGTGGCTGAAAGGTGAAACTGCTGGAATTTCCCTGAATGAATTTTTCAAGAACGTCACCAAGGATGTGTCTCTCTTTGCTGAGATGCTTGTTAAGCAAAGTCGTCGCAATAAGAAATTTCCTAAGAAATATATTGAAATTTATCGAGTAATTGACGACACTTCGGTATTGACAAAATTACGCAGCTTTGAGGAGAGTTAAATGTTCCAGGCTCAAGGTTCAAATGTTAAGTACGGTGCAAATATTTGCGCACCGTATCTGAATTCTCTTGGTGAATACATCTTGATTACTCACAAGGAACCGTGGGAACTAATTAAAAAAGATGTAACTAATCAACCAAATATTATTCTGGAAGCCAAAGAATTATCAAAAAAATATCTGGATGATTTAGCAAATGATGTTCCTGGAATGCATGTAGTTGGCTTGGGTGGTGGATCGGCCATGGATACAGCCAAGTGGGTACATTGGCGCCGCCAACTTCCATTGACTTTGATTCCTTCTATTCCATCTGTCGATGCATGTTTTACTCGCATGAGTGCTCTGCGAGAACAAGGTGGAGTTATCTATGACGGTGATGCCGTCCCAGATCTTGTCTTAGTTGATTTTGACTTGTTTAGGGCTGCTCCTAAATCGATGGTGACCAGTGGCATTGGTGATGTTCTTGCTTGTCATACTGCTTGGTTTGATTGGAGATACGCCCACGAGAAAGGAATGGATGAGTTTGGGTGGACGTCATCAGATCCTGAAATTTCACATCGATATTTAGCCGAACTCGCGGATTGCGCCCCCGGTGTTAAAGCCTTGACCGATGATGGATTACGAAGATTGATGGAGTTGCACAGAGATATTGGTTGGCGCTGCCACGAAATGAAACACGCGCGATTTGAGGAGGGAAGTGAACACTTCTTTGCCTATACATTTGAAGAAGTAACGGGTCGAACGATTGCTCATGGAGAGCTGGTAACTCTTGGAGTTTTATTGATGTCTAAGTTTCAGGAGAATAATTATGCAGGAGCGCAAGAAATTGTTAACAATGCTGGAACTCGACACAGGCTCGATGATCTCAAGGTATCCTCTCAAGAGTTTCTAGATTCCGTCCGCCGCACACAATCTTTTTCGATTGAACAGAAACATTGGTTTTCATATGCGCAAACAATTGATTTCTCAAAAGTTTCTGATGAGGCGATTCTTGAATGTGTTAATTGGTAAAATGCGTCCTTATAAGCAAAAGGCCCCCAGCGTGTGCTGAGGGCCTTTTGCTTATAAGGCTTACTTACTAAAGAAACTAATGTTTCCTACGTGTGGACCAAAATCTGATCCAGAAATTGTTCCGCTTGCAATAAGTGCAAACAGGATGAGTGCTGCGCCACCAAGTGCAAGATCTTTATTGAATGCAATTTGCTCATTCATCTTTGCTGTTGCATCAGTTTCTTTCCAGAATGCATGGAAGATGATTCCAGCAAGAATTACTGTGATGGCAATTAATAGCGCACCAAGATCAACCCATAGACCGATGGCGATATAGATTCCACCGAGCAAGTTGAAGAGAAAATAAGCGTGCTTGTTCCACTTCGAGCTTCAATTCTAATCATCACTAGTTTGGCCGTATGGGCAACTTTTAACCACAAACAACTTCGCAAAGTTGATCCGATTACAGCTAATTTTTGAGGTTTATGGGGCGACACTTCTTTTCATTTGATGATTTGCACGGCTCGCCTAAAGGGGTGCCGTAAGAATTGTCTGGATTGATTTTGCGAAAAGCGTCTTAACCTTCTTATCGGATAGACCAAGG
>Ga0209358_10002643_pt1 | contig 13529 bp, 15 predicted proteins | sample LauGreFa1BDMLBSN_2_FD_187574 | JGI IMG/M metagenome (GOLD analysis project Ga0209358, IMG submission 187574) | Freshwater lake microbial communities from Lake Michigan, USA - Fa13.BD.MLB.SN (SPAdes) (version 2) | ecosystem: Environmental > Aquatic > Freshwater > Lake | place: Lake Michigan, USA... | reverse complement strand
ATGTAAAAATGCAACTAAATTAATATGAACTATTGGTGGTATTCAAATGGGTTACGAAATTAAACAACAAGATTGGCAAGCCTTATCCGAACAATCTCAAAGTGAAGTTTATAATTACTTTTTATTTATTAAGCGAAGCGCTGAAAATCCAAACCATGCTGGTAATGACGATGACGTTTTCACGCTTGCCAGCAATAATAATAGTGACGTTGATACTTGCCTGAAGACGATGTGAACAAAGTATTTACAATAACCATAATGAAATTCACTAAGATATTGTAAATAAAAAACTAACTGTGATAAATTCTCAATGTGTCCAGATCAGTATTGATATTGATGCACTTAGTAACTGCAATTTTTATCAGTACGGCTGGCACACTATCAAACAATTTAAGAGTGTAATAATTTTTAAGTAAGCTAAGGTGGAAAACAATGAACTTAGATATCTCTTGTCCAGCCTGTTATTCAAGTAGCATAAAACGAATTTCATATTTCAGTACCAATAGTAGTATCGGCTATCAATATCGGACTGCAATTGATAAAGGCGCATGCACAGAATGTGGTTCTTTATGGTTTTTTCGTTCTGTTGTGCCCCATTTTGTCAAAAAACAAACACTTCCTTCTTATCAACAAACATGATCTGTCGCCTTGTTTTCGTTTTAAACGTCAAACACCTAGTTTGCTAAATGATCAGACTTGGAGTGAGAGCTGTTGAGTAACTTTTGGATGATTGCTTTTCATACTTTTTTAATTAGATAGTCTTTTAATAATTCATTTACATGCGCTTTTAATTCTTTTGCCATACTAAAGTGTACGACATATCTGAGTAGTCATCACACTGTTACCGCAAAGTAACGATGCATCGATAAAAAGCGTCCGACCCTGCACTCTCCCCCGTTAAGTCCAAAAGTGAATATTTCATCTCTCATTGTAAAATCCTTATAAAATTATTCAATTTTTCATTTTTACGCATAGATGACCATTCAGGCTATTTTTAGATATATTCATGCAAATGCATTACTACCAATTTAAACGTGCCATATAACGCAGTTATGAAGGGTCTTTTTTATATCAATACCCTAATTTTTTAATATCATCAGTGATATAAATTGCTATGTATCGATAGATAATCAATATTAATTTTTTGAAATAAAATGACTTACATAATGAGATCCAAAATTGTATATGCTAATGCTTTCAATGAAAACAGATTATTTTTAACTATTCCACTATTGATCCATATGTAAAGAATATTTACATAATTATCTTGTTACATTACCCGATGGTCAAGATGCCTTAAGCCTTCATAATAAAGCTTTTAAGCATCATAACCATTGAAAGAAATTGCCATCAATCCATCCATGATTAATCACTGATCAACCTGACACGTAAATTCAAAAATATCGATGCCTCTGGATTCATGCAAAAAATCCAACCTTTCCCACCTCATAAAATGTGCATGATGTCTCATCTATCTTGCACATGTGCAGAATATCGAAATGAACCTGCACAGCTACAGCCCTTGATATATATAGGACTGTGCAAGTTGTTCAAGCTGTGCAGATATTTTTGCCATTATTTTTTATACAAATATATATCAGGTATGTCTCTTTAATATTATTTCTATTATTAAATATAAAAAGAACTTGAACATCTTGAACAACTTGCACACTACTAGATAAATCAAGGCCTGCAGACGTGCAAGTTGTGTGCAAGATAGGCTAAATGTGCAAGTTAGCTACAATCTATGGTTTATTTCCATTTCTATTCTCGATTATGCCCCAAGGGCAATATATGGGTATCTCTCTATTCTGACATTACTAGAGAAATAACTGACAGTCCATAATTCCCATTTTTCTTAGAAATGCCTCAACGCCATTTATTCGACGAAATACGCGCTCTTTCTTTGAATCTGCCTTTAAATGAATTCTACAGTTTTTGGTATCTTTCAAAGAGAAGCTAATGAGCCACCCTTTTGGCATTGGACTCCATCTCACCACAACATCTGAGATTTTAGGCTTTACGTAATGCTGACTGTCTGCCATTAATTTAATGATTTCAGCTTCGCTGAAAAATGTCGTTGTAACCTCCTCCATTTTAATCCTCCCCCTTACATTTTTATTGCCAAAATTGAATTTTAGCATAATGAAGAGCAATATCCCGAAAATGCATTATCGGGTGATTTATAAATGATAAATACTCATGCAATAGAAAAGCTAAAGAGATCTATTAAAGCCCATCTACGTGCACTATTTTTTCATTTAGATTCAAGGATACACGAATATGAAATTTTTAAAATTACCTGCGGTAATGCATCTCACACAATTAAGCCGTAGCGGCATTTATGCACAAATGAAAGAGGGAAGTTTTCCCCATCAAGTGAAATTGGGTAAACGATCTGTCGCTTGGTCAGAAGAATCAATTTCAACCTGGATAAAATCTAGAATTGAAGGAGGCAATTAATATGTTTCACTCTTCTTTTGATAATAAAAAGCACTGCTGCCGCAGTGCTTTTACCCTGATTTCCGTATACACAATAATGACGCTGGGAGGGTTATCATGAGCAAACTTACTTTATCTGTCTTTACGTCCACCCAAAATGTGCGCATGCATGATCAAGAAATTCCATTATTAGGCAAAGAATTTCATCTTGATGAAAACGGTCATATTATCAAGCAGTCGAATGCTATTTTAGTTGAAGGAGTTGTTGAAAGTATTGAGATTAATAATCTTCATGAGTTATTAGATCGCATTAATAACTTATCGCCTTCGCAAGCTATCTCAATAGGTCAAAACAAGACAGCAATTAATCGTATTGTGACAATAGAATTTGCCAAACATCATCCTGATTTTCGTGCGATCACACGCACTAAAGAGTATTTTGAATTCGGCGCTTCTCGTTCAATTATGATGCTTGACTATGATGAGGGTAAATACACCATGGATGAACTTCGATCACAACTCATTCAACTAATGCCAGATCTTGCTCATTGCGAAATGTTAATGATCCATTCCAGCTCTTCCTGTATTTATAAAAAAGGCGATGTGCCACCATGCACTATAAAAGGAGGCATTCATACCTACATTATTGTTGATCAAGGGATTCATATTCCTCAGGTGGGTGAGCGTTTAAAATATGCCGCTTGGCAACTAGGCCATGGATATCACAAAATCACTAAAAATGGGAAACTTTTACCGCGGCATTTGCTGGATGATAGTGTCTATGCACCTGAAAGGTTAATCTTCGAATCGTTTCCCATCATCGGTGAAGGTATTGAGATACGGGAGCGGCAATTTAATTATTGGCCGGGTGGCGCGTTATCAACACAGAATACGTCACTTTCAGAATCGGAAAGACGACAGCTCAATCATACTATTTCTGAAAATAGATTGCTCTATGTCGAGGAATCGACAAAATCTCGTCAAACACTCATTAAGCATTATACAAAAGAATTCAAGGATCGTGGATTGAATCCACCTGAGGCTCTAAGCAGTGCACAGAAACTCTTAAACGATCAAGTCATTCTCCCTACTCTATTTAAATTGAAAAATACACTGGGGACTTTTTCGGTTGAAGAAATTTTGGATGATCTGGATGCACATTTGATGTGTAGCTTTGTTGATCCTTTCGAAACCGAGACAAGCAATGAATACCGTGCAAAACTCTACAAAAATGATGACGGCTCCATCATTTTGCACTCATTTCGTCATGGCGGTACTAATTTCATTTTGCAAGAAAGCAATATATCGTGGCAAAAGGCGTTAGAAAAGCATATTGATGAATTCAATCATGAATATGCCGTTGTTTTATATAGTTCAAAAACGTTCATCATGAAAACCGTATATGATACATCTAATCAAAAAGAGCGAAGCTTTTTAAAACGAAACGATTTTTATGATTTGCACAGTAATATCATGATTCAAACCTCTGAGCGTATTAATACCCGAACACAAGAAGCCACGCCCATTTTCAAACATAAAGCAGAAGCTTGGTTTACGCATCCACGTCGATTGCAATACATTGATGGTACTATTTTTGAACCTGCCACATATATTAATGGCATTGAAAAGACTGCTGTGACAAATGAAAAAGTGTTAAATTTATGGGAAGGCTATGCCATTGAACCTAGCCAAGGCGGATCATGGGAATTATTAAATAATCACCTACTCAATGTGATCTGTTGTGGTGACCTGTCATGTTATACCTATTTACTAAATTGGATTGCACGTTGCCTACAGCGCCCTGATCTTAATGGTCAGGTAGCCGTGGTTCTCAAGGGTGAGAAAGGCTGTGGAAAAGGCACATTGGGTAATTTTTTAGTGTCATTATTCAGTCAACATGCACAGCACATTAATAATGCGTCGCATCTCATCGGCAAATTTAACTCACACATGGAAAATTGCTGTTTTCTATTCGCTGATGAAGTTTTTTTTGCCGGCGATAAATCACAAGAAAATCTTCTCAAAGGTTTGATTACTGAACCTACTGTGATGATTGAGCGCAAAGGCATTGACGTGATCTCTGCAACTAATCGTTTGAAAATTATGATGGCATCGAATAACGATTGGGTCGTACCCGCCAGTGCAGATGAGCGTCGATATTTTGTGCTCGACGTTTCGAATCAATATCGCAATCAGCCAAATTATTTCAATGCATTAAACTATGAGATTCATCAGCCAAAAAATCAAGCAGCATTCCTGTACGATATGCTACATCGCGATATTTCAAAATTCACAGTCTCTCAGTATCCCGACACACCCGCTTTAAAACATCAACGGTCACAATCGTTGAACAGTTTTGGGCAATATTGGCTTGAAGCTTTAGAACGAGGATATCTCTATCAATCAAGTGAAACACTCAATCAATCGTTATTAAGTGTTTGGCACGATATTGCAAGCAATGGGCTAATCAACTGTGGGTATGAGCAATGGTGTCAAATCAATAAAATTGGACAATATCACATCCTCTCAAAAAATATGATCGGCAAGCTGTTATCTAGTTGCTATGACAAAAAATACTTATCCGATAGAAACATCATACTCGGTGAAAATAAAAAGGGCGAAATTATCTATAATCGCGCACGTGCGCATTGTTATGTCCTCGGAACATGGGAACAAGCCATCAGGGTATTTTGTGATGTTCAAAAATTAGATGCTACTGATCTACTTGTAAACGTTGATCTTCAGAAGGAAGATAGTTTTTATGATTATAATATCAATCAGTTATTAGAGTACGAATAACATAAAACCTACGCATCATCATAAAACATTACATCGCTACCCATTTCTAAAGTGAGTAGCGATGTGATAATGTAACAATCAAAACGGTCTAATACGGTCTTGTTCTGTTCTTAATTGATTTCTATAACGCAATAGAGCGTCCGCTAGTACCGTAGAGATAATCTCCCGATCACTTTTAAATCGATTCAAAATAAATAAAACATCCCTAATGTCGTGTAGCAATTGAGCATAGTTGCGCACATAAATCTTTAATATATTGTTTTTGTTCGTATTTTTAAAATGGCGTACTAAACGCATTTTTGATTTACCCATCCTTACCCATCCTGGAAATATTTAAATTAAAGAGCTTGCGTCCATCTCATCAGATCGATAAAATGACTATCGATGTTTACGCAAGCTCTTTTGCCATACTTCAATCTAAGATAGTGTTCTAATGTGCTGCCAGGCCTTGTGAACACTATCAAATTTACTTTTAATCATACAAATACTACGAAGTGACATAGTTGAAATCTTGTTCAACATACTCATTCATTAATTTCAAAGTCTCAATATATCGTTGTTCAATACCAAGAATGATCGCATGTTCAAGTAACTCAACTTCTTCTATTTTGCCGTAGGAATAAGTAACGTCCCGTGCACGCTTGAGTTTTTTCTTGAAATCTTTAGAGAGATCCACCTTGAATGCCACTATATCTTTCTGATCAATACATATTTTTTGATAGATATTTGATTTCGTTTTACTATTTCCAAATCTTCGATAGCATGATTTTTTTTCTAAATCACAATATGACAATATCATCTTGTCGATCTCATAATTCAAAAAATGACTAAGTTTATATTGAAATCTAGAAAATGCATGATTGATATATTCTTCATAATAATCTTCAATCCGATCTTTAGTCGCTTCAAATAAAGCATCAATACCATCTAAAATCATTTGATCAAGCAATTGTTGTTGCTCTTCATAATTCAAATTCTCTTGTTTGATGATATAGTCGACTTGAGCACCCAGATCAGTCCCTAGCGCAAGCATGTAATTATCAATACCATTGCCGACCTTATGATCGCGTTGATAAATTGAGATAGGGATAACGCGTTTATTTTTAAACATGTGATACTCCAAGACTTTAAAATCTTCTGTATCTTCATGTTTTGCGGGAGCATTCACAGTCTTAACATATCGCTGTTCAATACTATTCACTATCGCAAGTTCAAGTAACTCAGATTCATTAAGATCGTCATAAGCTTTCATAACTTCTTTCGCATACTCAATTTTTTTCTGCAAATCATCATCAAGTTCAATTGTAAACGCTATGATATCCCTCTCATTCATGAATATTTTTTGATAGCTGATGAATTCGTTTTCTTCGTTCTCAATCCAGTCATACAATGTACTTTTCCAATAATCACACCATCGCAAAGTTTCTCGATCGATCTCATAGTTCAAAAGATGCGAGCGTTTCTTTTCAACGCTGTAGCGTGATAACGTACATAAAAAGTTGATATACTGCACGTCAATCGTATCCTGAGTCGCTTTAACTAACGCTTCGATGCCGTCGCGAATCAGTTCATCGATCAATTGCTGTTGTTGATCTTGATCATTCAAATCATTTTCTTTGATGATATAGTCAACTAACCCCGCAAGATCAGGTCCTAGCGCTAGCGTGTATTTTTCGATGCCATTTCCAATCGAATGATTCCGATTGAAAATAGTGACATTGACATTGCTTTTTGTTCTAAACATGTTTGACTCCTAATTTAAAAAAAAATGCGTGATGAAGCGGTTATTGCTAACACTATTCAATATAGTATTATCATCATTAGCACCAGAGATAGCGCCGTTCTTACTTACTGTGTGAAACATAAAACTGTCCTATAAAATTTGCATGTTATTCATGCTAAAAAAAAATTCGTTAATGCTTTTAATACTTTTGATGCTACATAAATACCCCCACATTCTTTATCATCGTTAAAAAAGAACTTGCATTCACACCATCAAATTCATAAAATGACCAACAATGTTAGTGCAAGTTCTTTGTTAGTAAGGCTTTTTTAAACAGTGTTCAATTGCTTGGCGGCTCTACGAGCACTGTTAAATTTCGTTATACACTTAATACTGATCATAGCTAAATACACTATCGATCATCTCATTAATGTTAAAAACTTCTTCATAGTCATCGTCGATGACTAATTCATATACATAATTAATACCTGCTTGAATCGCATACTCTAATGTTTTCACTTCGCTAATCCCATAATTGATCAACCAGATCTCTGATAAATCAAGAAATTGTGATTTGAGATTGCCAGCTAACGTGATATTAAAAGCATTTATTTCATCTGCATTTTCGAAATTTTTGATTAATTTAAGCTCTTCTTCATAATCACTAACCCGATCTCGCAGCAGATAATTCTTATATTTGAACTTAATATCATCATCAATATTCCAATTTTTCATCGCATAGCAGAACGCATCACCTTCAATTTCTATGTTTTTAAACACTTCACTTTGCATGAACATGTCAGTTTTAAACTGCCAGTAACTCATTAAATGACATCTTGATATTCCAAACATGATCACTTTTTCAACGCTTCCCAAGTGTGTAAGACCTTTAAAATCTTCAAAATATTGAATAACATTTTGAAGCTTTATGTTTAAATTGGAACTTAATTCAAGCTCAAACGATTCGATTCCTTCGCGTTTCGCATGTTTTTTAAATGTACTTTTGTTCAAAGTGTTAATGTTATTACTATCAAACCGATCTTGATTTTGCATATTTAAAGCCTCTTTGTTTTGTGCACGCTCTTCACGTGCGTTAAAAAAATTGTTTTCTTTCACTTCATTTACATCTAAAGCATTGTCATTTTCGATCGTTAATGCTAAATCTTGATCATGCTGATACCGAATTTTTGCAATTTCCTTTGTCAAAAAATTCAATTTTTCATCCAACTTCTCGCTAAACTCGATCTCAAACGTGCTATTTTCATTGCTAGACGTGTAGTCTTTTTTGAAAATTTGCATCTCATCAACACTTTTTTTCGTGCTGGTATCTACTACTTTTGCCATTCTAATCACCATTTCGTTCAATAAATTTAAAGCGTTAACATCATTTTTTACATCAGCATTTTGAGTTTTCATCAATAATATTTCCGAACTTTAAGTCTGTATTCATAACATTCAACAGTTTCGAGCGGATCTTGCGTACGATAAAGTTCTCTAATTCCTTTTTCTAATGCTCTCTCCATAATTTTTTCATTCTCCAAATCTAAATGTTCTCCGATCAATTTTGTGAAGTTCTTCATCTTCTCAAGTACACGTCCATCCAGTTCTAAAGCTAGCAATTCCTCTTCGATTGGAGAATCATTAAATTTTCTAACAAAATTGACATTTATTTTGTCTTTTCGATACACTTCATCTTCGCAGAGTCCCATCGCTACTTCTATTCTTCCATAACACCAAATTGGTTGTGAATCATAAAGATTCATACTAATCCACATGCCAACCTCTAAAAGAAACGCTATCGTCTCACGCTGCGACATACCGCTGTTTTCAAAATTATTCAAAATGCTTTTCATTTGAACATGCATCTCATCGTCTAATCTCAACCGACATTCATAGATTTTTTTTGACATTGAATCATCTCCTGCGCTGTTTAAAATACTGTTTTGGCTGACCATTTCTGATCCGTTTATTTCTACTACATTTAATGTTGTCATTTTTAAAACTCCAAATTGCACATGATTGTGCGAAAACTTAAATTTTTACTGCCTTGACGCTGTTCATTTCTTTTTTTACATGACACACTCCTTATATTGATCGGCTAAAATTTTGATGCTAAAAAAATCATGACGATTTTCAGCGGCACTTTTTCTAAACTTATCATTGAGTTTGAAGATGAATTGTTTTGAGATTGAACCCAATGAAAGAAACGAATTTCATCATCTGACAATCGCCCCAGACTTTATGACATTCATTAAACATGAATGAACGTAGCCCACCCATCGTGAATTCAGGATGTTTAACGATAAATGGTTTGACAGTTAGATATAACGAACTGCTCATATAGATTCCCCATACATTGTTTTAACAGAATGACTAAGTGCTTAAGGGGAATCTTATATTTTTTAGATTTTTTTTGTGGTGATGGGACTTAAAATCCTTTAAAGGGCTTTAAAGGATTTTATTAGAGTGATTTAGGATAATTATTTACTTGTGTATTTAGTCCATCGTTTATTAAATGCACTTTTGCTTAGCGGTTTTGAGTCACACATAAATATACAATCTTCATTGAGATGCTTACCCTTTGATATTACATAACTTTTTGGTGGATTTAAACATAATGCGCCCCATGCTTGAGGAAAATTAGGAAGTTTCTGAAATTCATCATAAAACTCTCTTGTCATATCATCGATAACGTAAAACCACTCGTCTTTTTTTCGCAGGTTCTTTAATAATCCTGATGATTTAAAAGTTTCATCTTCTGATTTTATAGAATGAGTCGCATCACCAAACGAATCATAAATCTCCTTTAGTATTTTCTCTTCATCATGACTATATGGGCGGAGACGCCGACCATTGGCATAATAGGTTTCATTACGCAGATAACGTTCTTCCTGTGTCAGTTTTTCTAAATCCAGATGCTTATTCTTCATTACAAACCTCCAAAAATTTTCGTATTCATATTTGGGAACGCATGTTTCCATGCTAGTGATTTAAGTTTTCACAAGATATCTGCTATCTATTAGGCAAATATCTATTAAACCTATCGATCATGACGTAGGCTTAAATATTTGCCTTTGTGATGACCTGTAAAAAATTCTACGCCGAAATTCCAAATCAAGTTATTTACAAAATTAAAATATTAAGTTTAGTCAATGTTTTCAGAAAATACTTTTTTTAATTATGGGTATTTAATTAGAAACATTTAAATATTTTTTACATATATTTCAACAATATATATAATTAAAACTATATATTCTTACAGTATTCATTTATGATTTTATTTTTTTGAATTTTCATTTTTTATCAAGATGCTATTTTTTCGTAAATTCATCAATGTCAATATACAAATTAGCTCTAGAATGAAAATTATGAGTAATACGCGATGCTCAACTTTTAAAACTCAAATTTGAACCAAGCCATCAAATTGAATAGGAGGACGAGACAATCGGGTGTTAATAAACGAACAAACGAGATGAGCAAGTATTTTACGATTTAAACGATTACACAAATGCCAGCTATCACGAGCACGAACTTTTTGAATATGAAATCGTTCTGTGAGTTGTCCAATAACAGTTTCAATTCGTCTGCGAATACGCATCAATAACCCAACAAATTTTTTGCAACGAGAATCCGTCATATTTTTTCGTAAGGGAGTTTGTAGCTCTAGGCGTCGTTTTAAAAGTTTTTTATACAGATAAGGACGAATATAGCCTTTGCCACCAAGCAGTACCCCGATGATACCTTGCGTGAGTTCATCAACTGAAGCATTGACTAAAGCAAAGTTCGTGATAATCCCATTGCCACTCATGGTCAAGGAATATAATAAACTAAAAAATAGATTTAAAATATATTTGGTATATTCTATTAAATTTATAAAGTTAAGCGATGTTTAATAAATTCAATATTTTACACATTCCATGAAATTATGATGAGTTCAAATTCACAGAATTGAAGTTAAAAATAGAATTAAGATGAAATCACAATAGGCTGAAATTTAAGGTTATTTAAAAATTAAAAGCTTATCATCGCGTAACGATAAAATTTTTTATCCGTTTTTTAACACTATTTATTTAAATTTTTTTATATTGGATCATGGCAATCGTTTATGATTGATTTTTTGAATTTATTTCGTATTTTTGCGGAACTATTATTTTACGAACCTGTTTATACCATTGCATTTTCTCTAGGAGTATTACTCTTTGTGAAATGGTTATTTTATGCCCACCCAGAAGACGACGAGGGTATTGTAAATATAGAACAGTACAGAAATATTCAAGTTAAGCCACTCAAAACGCCAACAATAGATGTAGACGCGAGAGAATACAAATATGCTCAAACTACGCCTTCAGAATTGATTCAACTTAAACAGAACAGAGAAAAATTAAAAATTTTGGATGATAAAATTTTATATTCTAAACGTAAGATTGATATCATGAAAGAAAATGGTGTAATAGGGGCAATTATCGATAATATTGCGGGAAATAGTATCGCTGATGAGCAAGCTAAAATTGTTGAATTAGAGAAACAAAAAAAATCGATAACTAATTAGCAAAAAAAGCTCCCAGTATTTCATTGAAATAATGAGAGCGGAGAAGTCTAACTATGAGAAGACAGGTAGGAGATAGCTTAGGGTAAATAAGTATTAGTCAATTTTGTGTTCAACATGTAAAGGGAAATTACTCAATATAGCGGCTAGTGCAAACAACACTGAGGAAACAATAAATTGACCAGAAATAAAGCCAACAATCCCAAAAATAAACATCAAGCCAATTAATATATCTCTATAAAGTAGATTCATAATATGTACCTGTATTTGCTGAAAAAGAATCACAAAACTCTGTTGCTGACTAATATACTCTGTTATCTTTAATTAACAATATGCGAAATTATTAATTAATAGTTTCTTAATTTAATGCAATAAGAAAATTAATCTATCAACCTCTAAGCATATTTCAGAGTAACCGTTAATATTGTATTGACAACAGCTATACACAATAATATGATTTGTGTATCTATTGTCATTACATACAGAGGTTACCATGCGTGCCGCGTCTATCAATCTACGTGCTTTACCTGAACAACGTGATCTTATAGATCATGCCGCCAATCTAATGGGCAAAAATCGCTCTGATTTTATGCTGGAAGCTGCGTGTGAGCGTGCTCAAGCTGTTTTGCTCGATCAAGTTTTTTTTAGTTTAGATACAGATAAATTCCAGAAGTTTGTTGAAATGCTTGATACACCACCAAAGCATAATATCGGTTTGGAGAGACTCATGGCAGTTAAAGCACCTTGGGCTGACAATCAAGAATGAACTTGCTATCACTACTTTCACCTCAAGCACTTACAGAAAAGCACTTATTAGATAATTTTGAATGCGGTGAATATACCTTAGATAACTGGCTTAAACGTCGTGCAATGAGCAATCAAGTCACTGGTGCAAGCAGAACATTTGTCGTTGTTGATAAATCACATCGTGTTTTTGGTTATTATGCTATGGCGGCTGGCGCAGTGTCTCACCAATTAGCAACCAGCTCCATTCGTCGCAATATGCCAGACCCTGTTCCCGTTATGGTACTTGGTAGATTAGCTGTTGATCTTAGAGCACAAGGCATCAAACTTGGTGCGGCCATGTTGCAAGATGCTGTTAATCGTTCGATTGTTGTATCGCAGAACACGGGAGTTCGCGCATTGCTTGTCCACGCTATCAACGATCGTGCGAAGCAGTTCTATGAGCACTATGGATTTCAAGAATCTCCACAACACTCTATGACGTTGATGCTACGCTTGAATAACTATAAAGTACCTAATCTTGTCACTAGTAATGCTATTGAAGAACTAGAATTGGGCAAAGGTAAGCGTTCAAATAATATTGATGGATGATTTGAATGCGAACGATTGAACAATCAAGTACATTTAAACGACTTTAAAAAATAGTTAGATTGATACTGTCTTGATTGGAGCATAAGCCTCTATCAATACCAAGGAAAATCGCAGATGAAAAAATTTTATCACTCTGGAATTAGCTCTATAAGTCTATGTTGACATTAGTTTCCTATTTACAGGCAAATGACCCCGAGCAAAACCTGCATCGATTTTATCGTATAGAGTACGGTCAAGACTTATTTGGCCAATGGATTGTGGAGGTTAACTATGGAAGGGTAGGGTGCAAGGGGAGAAGTCTCATTGCACTCTTTGATTCACAAAAGGACGCACAGAGCTACGTTAAACAAGCCCTCAAGCGACGACAGTCTTCACCTAATCGTATTGGTGTAGCTTACGAATCGGTTTATAGCAGTCCGTCATTTGCATGAAAATTTGTAGATTGAATAACTTTAGTCATTATGGCAATAACCATAATAATGATAGAATTTTTAGAACGCCTTCTGACCTGTTAGCGCGTTATAGCACTAATCTACCCTTGTTTACGGGCTAGATATATATGCAGGGTTTCCTTAGCCTGCTGATGACTACATTGAAAACGTTAGATTTAAACGTATTGCTAGCTCTAAAACCTGCTGTGACTTTTTGCCTGTATGTCGGAAATAAGTTTAAAATATTACAAAT
>Ga0209358_10002641_pt1 | contig 13532 bp, 20 predicted proteins | sample LauGreFa1BDMLBSN_2_FD_187574 | JGI IMG/M metagenome (GOLD analysis project Ga0209358, IMG submission 187574) | Freshwater lake microbial communities from Lake Michigan, USA - Fa13.BD.MLB.SN (SPAdes) (version 2) | ecosystem: Environmental > Aquatic > Freshwater > Lake | place: Lake Michigan, USA... | reverse complement strand
ATTGGGAAGATTTTCCCTGAAAATGGCTCGGCGAAACATTATTTGGATTAAAATGGATTTTAATGACTGAATCAACTGAGATCGCCCGAGTTAGGGATGAATCGGCTTACCGAGGTGTGCCAAACCCTCGAATTCACACAAAACTAAGCGATTTACCCTCTCACGGCGAGCAAATGATTAAGTTCTGCGAGGAAATAGGCTACGAACTGCTTCCTTGGCAACAATGGCTAGCTCATCACTCCCTAAAGTACAAGCCAGACGGCCGATGGGCGCATCCAGTTGTCACTCTTTTGTGCGCACGTCAACAAGGTAAGTCAACCTTTATGGCGCTTCAAATCTTATTTCGGATTTACGTCCTCAAGGAAAAGTTACAAGTACACACGGCTCACAAGTTAACAACCTCAGCCGAACTGTTTTATAAAATTTACGGAATTATCGAATCAACTCCTCGATTAGCTGCCGAATTCACTAAGAAGCTGGAAAGCAAAGGATTTCAAGAGTTACAGTTCACAGAAGGCCGTCGATACATAGTGCGAGCTAATAACTCAGCCGGTCGAGGTATTGCTGCACCTGAAACGATTCATTTAGACGAAGCTCGCGAATATAAAGATGAAGATGTCTGGTCTGCCCTGCGTTATACCCAAATGGCTAGCCCAAATCCTCAAATATGGGTTTATTCAAATGCCGGAGATCAACACTCAATAGTCCTAAACAAATTACGAGAGCGAGCATACGCAGCAATTCACGGCGGCTCTGACGATATTGGCTGGTTTGAATGGTCTGCACCTAACGGACTTAAATTTGATAACTCACCGGACTTTTGGTTAGGTGTCTGCCAAGCTAATCCGTCACTTGGTTATACAGTCCATCCCGACAATATCCGCGCCGTATTGTCAGATCCCGAAGATATTGTGCGCACAGAAGTCTTATGTCAATGGGTCGATACGATTAACCCAGTTATCAGTCCGTCACAATGGGAGAGCTGCAAAGTTGAGGGGCTTCGGCTCAACCCTGAGTCTGATACTTGGTTGGCTATCGATCTCAGTCCTGATAGAAAACAAGCGGCACTAGTAGCAAGCCAAAAGTTAGAAGGCGATAAATTCCAAGTCATCCTCTTGCAAACTTGGCATAACCCGTCTAATCTCGATGATAAAGCTTTGGCTAATGACTTGGCGGAATGGGTGCGAAAGTATCCAGTCCAACTAGTCGCCTACTCAGCCCGAACCGCTTCGGCCGTTGCTGCGCGATTAGCACCGGCAGGAATCAGAACTGAGCCGATAGATGGCCTTGACTATGCGCAAAGCTGTGATGAGTTATTGGGAGCAATCTCATCTCAGCGGTTAGCTCACTCGGGACAAGATGAGCTGACTAAACAATGCCTATCCGCCGTCAAACTACCTTTCGGTGACGGCGGTTGGGTAATGGGTCGCAAAGTAAGTAATGCGGTTATTTGTGGAGCTATTGCTTCGGCTCTGGCGACTCACTACGCCACTCGAGCGACTGATGGTGTTGACATTGTAATTGTGTAGCACATATCCCCTACAATTCTGAGGTAATGGGTGCTATTAGAGATTTCTTCTTTCCACAAGTAACCGCTGTTCGCGTTGATAAGCCTTTGGACGTTCAAGCCGCGCTAACACCGGTTCAAATTACCGATTCTGTTTATAACGTTCTTGGCGGTCCAACAAATTCAACTCGCCAGTTGGCGATGAGTGTGCCGTCAGTTGCTCGCGCTAGAAATATCATCTGCGGAACTATCGGCTCATTACCTCTCACAACATTTAATCGCATAACGGGCGAATATGTCGATCCACACAGAGTAATCAACCAACCAGATCCTAGAGTTGCTGGCTTTGTAATTTATAATTGGCTCGCTGAAGACATTTGGTTATATGGCGTTGGCTATGGACAAGTTTTAGAAATGTATGCTGCTACTGATGGCGGACGCGTTCGCGCTTGGACTCGAGTCAGTCCAGACCGCGTAACAGTTGACACAAATTTTAAGAACACAGAAATCACCGGATACAAAGTTGACGGAATGGCAGTTCCGCTAACTGGTGTTGGTTCTATCATTCGCTTCGATGGCCCTGATGAAGGATTACTTCACAGAGCTGGCAAAACAATCGCGGCGGCTGTCTATTTAGAGAACGCAGCTGTTAATTACGCAAAAGAACCAGCGCCGTCAATGGTTCTTAAATCTAATGGCACAAATTTAACTGCTGAAAGAATTTCATCACTTCTTAGCGCTTGGCGGACTGCTCGCCAGTCTCGTTCAACTGCTTTCCTCAATGCTGACGTTGATCTCAAAGAATTTGGTTTTGATCCTAAGTCATTACAACTTGCAGAGGCTCGCCAATATGTAGCGCTTGAATTAGCTCGCGCTTGTGGAATCCCTGCTTACTTCTTGAGCGCCGAAACTACTTCAATGACTTATTCCAACGCGGTATCAGAGCGGCGCTCACTAGTCGATTTCTCACTTCGCCCAATACTTAAAGCGATTGAGGAAAGGCTCTCATTACCGGATTTTGTGCCTAACCCAGTAATGACGCGCTTTGCGTTAGACGACTTCCTTCGCGGTAACGCTTTGGAACGCGCTCAAGTCTATGAAATTCTAAACCGAATCGGTGCGATGAGTGTCGAGCAGATTCAACGAGAGGAAGATTTAATTCCAAATGAAAATTAAAATGCCGATGGTCGTAACCGCTGCCGACACAATTAAGCGCACAATTAGCGGAACTATTGTCACTTGGAATGAGCAAGGCAACACCTCAGTAGGCCCGACAGTTTTCGCTTCGGACTCGATTGAGATGAAGCCCGTCAAATTGCTATTGGAGCACGACCGGACTCGTCCAATTGGCAAAATGGTCGCTCACGAAGTAACTAAGAACGGAATTGTGGCTACGTTCAAAATCGCTAACACTATGGCCGGAGAAGATGCTTTAATCGAAGCCACCGAAGGATTAAGGGATGGCTTTAGCGTTGGCGCACAAATTAACGAATGGGTTAACAACAAAGGCGTTATGCAAATTACCTCAGCAACCCTCGACGAAGTTTCATTAGTAACTGATCCAGCTATCGACTCAGCTCGCGTTAGTGAAGTCGCTGCATCAGAAAACGAAGCACCTAAAGAAGATTCCGCTCCGGCAACCGCCGAAGAGGACAAACCAACCGAAGGAGAACAAGTGTCTGACACTACCGTTCCTGCTCCTGCCGACGAAACGGTAGAAGCAGCTAAGGTTGAAGCCGCTGCGCCACGTCCAGCGTTCTTCACCGCTCCTCGCCTTGAGTTCACAAAGGCGAAATACCTCGAGAACAGCGTTCGCGCTAAGGTTCTCAACGATGACGCTGCTCGCCAATACGTTATGGCCGCAGATGACACAACAACTAACAACGCTGGTCTTATCCCAACGCGTCAGTTGACCGAAATCATCAACCCACTATCAAACGCAGATCGCCCAGCAGTAGATTCAGTATCTCGCGGCGTTCTACCTGATGCAGGTATGACTTTCGAAATTCCAAAGATCACCGCTGTTCCAACAGTCGGCGAAGAAGCTGAAGAAGCAACAATCGACGAGACAGGAATGACAAACGAATTTCTTTCTGTCACAGTTAAGAAATACGCTGGCGGACAAGAGTTCTCAGTCGAACTTCTTGATCGTTCTTCACCTGCTTTTTTTGATGAACTCGTTCGTCAGATGGAATTCGCATACGCAAAGGCAACCGACGTAGCAGTTATCGCTGGCCTTGTTGCTGGCGGAACTGATGGCGGAAACCGCACACTTGACGCGTCTGGATTCTTAGATTTCGTATCAGATGCTTCAGTATCCGTTTACAAGAACACTCTTGGAACTGCAACGAACATCCTTGTTAGCCCAGAACAATGGGGCAACATTATGAACCTTGCTGATGCTGGCCGTCCGATTTATCAGAATCTCATTGGCCCATCTAATCAAGCTGGCGACCTTTCAGGTCAGTCAGTTCGCGGTAACGTTCTAGGTCTCAACCTACGCGTTGCTCGTAACCTTGCAGTTGCAGCTCCAACCGGAGACAACTCCATCATCATCGTTAACCCAGATTCCTACACTTGGTATGAATCAAGCCGTTTCCGCCTAGAGACCAACGTTGTCGCAACAGGTCAAATTAAGGTGGCTTACTACGGCTACGGCGCATTGGCTACGAAGGTCGGCGCTGGTGCTTACCGCTGGATGGTTGCTTAGTCCAACTTAATAGTTAGGCCCTGTCCGCTCCCGAGCAGGGCTTAACCCCTAAAATGAAAGGAAAGACGAGATGCCAACAATTGTAACGGCTTCAGAGCTAAGAACTATTCTTGGTGTCTCGTCTGCCCTTTATTCAGATGCTTATCTTGATGATATTTGTGATGCTTCGGAGAATATCGTTATTCCGATGCTTGTCACCTTTCAAAGCAAAATTAACAAAGTTAAATTAGAAAATAACGTTGCCTATTTTCACACCGCAACAATTCACGAATTTACCGAAGGTCAGTCGGTTGTTGTTACTGGTTGCGGATCACCTTTTAACGCAACTCACACAGTCACAGATGATTTAATTGGCCCTTATGTATTTACCGCCGCTATCACAAATGCTGACATATTGGAAAAGAACATTATTCCAGCCGGAAACGCTGCGCTCTCTGGATTATCCACATACGTCGGAAACGCCAACGTCGAAGCTGCCGTTCTATCTATTTCAGTCGAAATTTTCCAAGCTAGAACCGCTGCCGGTGGAGCAATCGAAGGAGTAGATTTTAGCGTCTCTCCTTATCGCCTTTCCAAAAATCTTCTTGCCAAAGTAACTGGTCTGCTTGGCCCTTATCTTGATACCGATGCGATGGTGGGCTAATGCCGGCATCTACAATCTCTGGAGACGTTCGAGGCGCAATCAAAACTGCGCTCGCATCCGTTAGCGCGAACATTTACGATCACGCGCCGGAAGCGCCTATCGTTCCTGCCGTCGTTATAGTTCCAGACTCTCCATATATGGAATTAGAAACAATTGGTAAAAGTCCAGTTCGCGTCAAATTGAATTACACAATTACCGCAGCTGTTGCTTATCTTTCGAACCCTGCATCTCTCGACAATCTCGAGAAATTAGTTATTAGTATTCTTGGGGCGCTAAACGCTGCCAAGTATGAGTTATCGACAGTCGAAAGGCCGTCAATAACAACAGTCGGAACGACGAACCTACTCGTTTCAGATATTCGCTTGAGCGTCCGCTACGAGCAAACTTCATAAGGAGACCAGATGCCAACAACCATCATAACTGGGCGCGATGTGACTTTCACTCTCGATAGCACAAGCTACGATGCCCAAGCAACAAGCGCAGTTTTAAGCTGCGAGACAATTATCGAGACCTATCAGACTCTTGATGGTCGCGCTTACAAGTCCACAGATAAGCAATGGACTTTCACTATCGAATTGCTTCAAGATTGGGGAGCTAGTGGCTCATTATTTGAAGCAATGTGGACGGATGCAGAAGCTAACCCGAACACAACTTTGGCGGTATCATTCACCGCCGCAACTGGCGCAGTATTCGCTTTCAACGTACTTCCAATCTTCCCAGCCGCCGGCGGAGCAGCTCCCGGAGCACTTACCGACACTTGGACGATGACAGTGGTTGGAACTCCAACAGAGACATTTAGCTAAGAGATCGGGGATCGGGAGCAATGAAATTAGCAATTACAATTGAATATAACAGCGGAGAATCAGCAACTTATATTGCACAACCGCCAGAATGGGCAAAGTGGGAAAAGGCAACTGGACACACAATTGCTAAGGCACAAGACAATATAGGAGTGTGGGATCTTCTATTTTTGGCCTACAACGCTTACAAACGAGAAAGCGCTGGCAAACCAGTAAAAGCTTTTGATATTTGGATGGAAACTGTTGCGGATGTGAGGACAACAAGTGACGACCCAAAAGCCACAGCGCCGACTCCGTAAGGCGTATGCTCGTCATAGTAGCGCTGAAAACGGGTATCCCAATGCAATATTGGGAAGATTGGGATGATGTAGCTACTGCGGTTGAACTTATAAAGGAGATGAACAAGAATGGCTGAAGAAATGGCGGCGTTCGATAAAACTGAACTGCGCCAAGTTTATAAAGCCTTCAGCCTTCTTGGAGACGAAGCAAAAAATGAGGCGCGTCAGACTTCTAACAATTTAGCTACATATTTGCAAAAACAAATTGCAAGTGCAGCGAGTTCACGCACTAAAGGACAAAAGGCCATTAATCGAATTGTTTCTGGTTCTCGGGTTTCCAAGACCAGTACAACCGGTGAGATACGTTATGGTTTTGCTTCTCAACGTTTTAGCGGCGGAGCGAATACTCAGCAACTTTGGGCTGGGTTTGAATTTGGTTCAAATAAATTCAATCAATTTCCAAATTATTCAGGGCGTCAAGGTCGCGGCTCTCGGGGATGGTTTATTTATCCAACCTTGCGAGCAGAACAGCGAAATATTGTTGCACAATGGACAGCAGCATTTAATCGCATACTAGATAAGTGGGGCATAAATGGCATCTGATTCAAGAGCCTTAACACTTAAACTTTTAGCTGACACAGCTGATTTCCAAAAGAAGTTATTAGCCGGTTCTCAAGATGTAGAGTCAATTGGGGATAAAGTAACAGATTTTGGAAAAAAAGCTGCTTTAGCTTTTGCCGCTGCTGGTGCTGCTGTTGGAGCTTTTGCGGTTAGTGCAGTCAAAGCCGCTGCTGAAGATGAGGCCGCACAACGACAACTAGCTAATACAATTGAAGCAACAACAAATGCAACGGCAAAACAAATAGCTGGGGTTGAATCATACATTGAAAAAACTTCTATTGCTATTGGTGTCACAGATGATGAATTGAGACCTGCTTTTGCTCGTTTAGTACGAAGTACGCAAGATGTTGAAAATGCTCAAAAATTATTAAATCTTGCTTTAGATCTTAGCGCTGCAACAGGAAAACCCCTTGAAGCTGTAAGTAATGCTCTTGGTAAAGCCTATGATGGTAACACTACGGCTTTGGGTCGTTTAGGTCTTGGTCTTGATTCCGGTATTTTAAAGAGCAAAGATTTCGACAAAATTTTTCAACAACTTACTTCGACTTTTGGCAATTTTGCTGAAAATGAAGCTGATACAACACAAAAGCAAATGGAGCGAGTCAAGATTGCTTTGGACGAAGCAAAAGAATCGGTGGGCGCTGCGTTGTTACCCGCCGTTCAAGAGTTAACTGCTTGGATTATGGAATATTTTGTGCCAGCTTTAGAAGCTTTTATTTTTGGCTTAACAGGTCAAGGTCAATTAGAAGAATCATTAACCGATGCGGAATTAAAAGCTTTGCAATTTGGTAAGCAGGTAAATGGAGTTATTAATACAGTCGTCGATCTAAAAGACGAATTGTTAATTCTTGCTGGAGTAATAGCGACAGTTTTCATAGTATCAAAGGTTGCAGCTGCAGTAACGGCGACTATTGCTCTCATAAATGGCTTAATTCGGGCTTACAATTTGCTGAAAAGTAGCGCTGTCATCGCCGGTATTGCTTCAGCTTTCGCGCTTAATCCTTTACTTGGAGTTGGAGCTGCTGCTTTGGCCGCTGGTGTTTTATCTGCTGCTAATGCGATTTCCCGTAAAGGTGACGTTAGTGAAGCGAATGTCGCTGGGGCAGAAGATTTAGTCAAAGCGGCAACTACCGCTTCAGCATCTAGCGGCATAACAGTTGCTAAAGGAAGAACGTCTTTTAATACCGGGACTTCACTTGGTTTAAGTGGATCTCGCACTTCTTCCAGCAGAACTAGCACAAGACCAAAAACTTTAATTGAACAAGTTGCTGAAGAAAACTTTATAAAGAATCTAGCGCCGGGGGCTTTTGATCCCGGCCGTTTTAGAAGGACAGATGAAGGTGGCGTAACGATTAACGTCAATGCTCCATCAATTGTTGACAGAGAAGGTTTCACTCGAGCGCTAGTTGATGCTCTCAATGAATCAAGAGCCAGACTTGGCGGCGGCGGAGCTGCATTAGTTTTATGACAGCTTGGGATGCGGTATATCGAGTTAAGGTCAATCAAAATACAGTTACAACGGCGACCCTTAGCGGTCTCACTATCACTTCTGGTAGAACTGATATATACAGTCAGGCAATTGCTGGATATTGTAATTTGACGTTGTTAGAAACAAATTTAACGCCAATTACTTATGATATTAACGACTCAGTAACTATTGAGGTACAAAATGCTTCAGGTGTTTTTGTATATTTATTTGGCGGTTTTATAACAGATGTTAACGTAACTGTGCAGAATTCAGGTTCTTCTGCCATTAGCCAAAGAATACAAATTATCGCCGTAGGAGCTTTAGCTCGTCTAAATAGAACTATTTTTACAGGTAATTTACCTCACGAATTTGATGGCACAAGAATTGCTAATTTATTGGATGATGTGTTATACAAAACTTGGAACGATGTCCCCGGCACAACCACTTGGGCAACTTATGATCCAACAACAACTTGGATCAATGCTGAAAATGCTGGTTATGGTGAAGTGGATGTACCCGGAGATTATGAATTACATAGCCAGACCGACATAAGTGACACAATTTATAACTTGGTTTGCGCTGCTGCTAATTCTGGACTAGGTTACATTTATGAAGATTCGCAAGGTCGCATTGGTTATGCTGATTCCACACATAGAACCGAATATTTAAATTTAAATGGTTATGTTGATTTAGATGGCAATCACGCTATTGGGCCAGCTTTACAAATTTCTAAACGGGCAGGGGATGTTAGAAATTCAGTAACCATACAATATGGGGCGGATAGTGATTCAGAAATAACTGATTTTGATTCTGCTTCCATTATTCTTTATGGAGAATTAGCAAGTCAAATAACAACCACTCTAAGGCATCAAGCCGACGCAGAAGCTCAAGCCGCCTTTTATTTGTTGATTCGAGCCAACCCTCAATTTGAAATGCGGCAAATCACTTTTCCCTTGGCCAATCCCGAAATTGACAATTCTGATCGTAATTCCCTTTTATCAGTTTTTATGGGGATGCCAATAAATATCACAAATTTGCCAGCCAATATGGTTGATGGTTCTTTTCAAGGTTTTGTCGAGGGATGGACTTGGACAGCAAATTTAAATTCCCTAAGTTTGACCTTAAACGTTTCGCCTTTGGCTTATTCGCTTCAGGCAATGCGCTGGAATAGCGTTCCAGCTACCGAGACTTGGAATACCATTAACCCCACATTGGACTGGCTCAACGCTACAATAGTCGCTTAAAGGAGAAAAATGGCAACTACTACTAACTACGGCTGGAGCACTCCAGACGATACTGCGCTGGTAAAAGATGGCGCTTCTGCCATCCGAACCCTCGGCTCGTCTGTAGATTCTTCGGTAAAATCACTTAATCCCGGAACAACCGCAGGTGATTTAGATTATTACACAAGCACAACAGCCAAAAGCCGTATTGGAATTGGCTCAAATGGACAATTATTAAGAGTTAATTCTGGCGCAACCGCTCCAGAATGGGCTTTGGGCGTCCCAGTTCAATTAAATGCTCAAACTGCAACTTATACAGTAGTTCTTGGAGATGCGTACAAACTAGTCACAATGTCGGTGGCTTCTGCAAATACCTTCCAAATACCAACTAACGCTTCCGTCGCATTTCCTATTGGAACTGTAATTAATGTCATTCAAATTGGCGCAGGTCAAACAACCATCCAAGCGGTAACTTCGGGAACAACAACCATTTCATCAACTGGCGCAACAGCAACAGCGCCTAAACTCAGAGCGCAATATTCAGCTGCTTCTTGTATAAAAGTTGCCACGGACACTTGGTACGTTGTAGGAGATGTAGCTTAATGAGTCTTATCGGGATTATTGCATCACAAAATTATACGCGTACACTTTCTGCTGAAGTAATGTTAATTGCTGGCGGCGGCGGCGGTTATCGAGGTGGAGCTGGTGCTGGCGGATTTAGAGTTTTATCTCGCACTCTAAAACCGGGAACGACTTATACAGTTACGATTGGCGCTGGTGGAGCTGGCGATCAAGGTATTGATGACAATTCAAACGGAAGCAATTCAAGTTTTTCTGGCAGCGACATTACAACCATTAACTGCACCGGTGGTGGCAGGGCTGGCGGATTTCAAGATTCAAGAGCTTCAAGTGGTGGTTCTGGTGGCGGCGCTGCAATAGATAGCAGCACAAGTCGAAATGGTGGCGCTGGTAATGCCGGTGGATACACACCTGTCGAAGGTTATGCCGGCGGCAAAAATTATCAAGGCAGTCAAAATCAACCCGGCGCAGGTGGCGGAGCTGCCGCGGTAGGTGCTGACGGAAATGCCAACACTATTTCTGGTCAAGGTAATGATTCTGGAGCTGCCGGCGGCGTCGGTAGTTCTGCATATTCATCTTGGGGCGCAGACACGACTAGCGGTCAAAATGTCAGCGGGACATACTATTTCGCAGGTGGTGGCGGTGGTGGTGGCTCTTTAACTGAAAGGCCAAGGGGTCTAGGCGGGTATGGCGGCGGCGGTAATGGTGGCATAAGTGTTAGTGGTGGAAATGGAACATTTGCGACTGGCGGTGGTGGTGGCGGTGGAACGCCGGGCGGTGAAGGCGGAAGCGGATTGTGTCTAATTAAAATTCCGGGATCAAAAACTGCCACTTCAACAACAGGATCACCGACACGAATTGAAACTGGCGGCAACACATATTATAAATTTACTGGGAGTGGGAGTATAACTTTCTAATGGCACATTTCGCAAAATTGGATGAAAATAATATTGTTCTAGAAGTGCTAGTTGTCGCCAATGATACGCTTGATGTTGAAAATGAAGAACAAAGCGGCATTGCATTTCTAAAGCAATTATTAGGCGAAGAATTTAACTGGAAACAAACTTCATATAATTCAAATTTTAGAAAAAACTACGCCGGAATTGGTTACGTTTATGATTTTGAGCGAGATGCGTTTATTGCTCCAAAACCTAAAAACGCGGTTGGATTGGATGAAGAAACTTGTCGATGGATAATTGCAGATGAATCATCCGATGAGTAAATTATGCGCAGCTGGTATTCAGTTAAGAGAGCAAATAGATGATGATTATCCTGATCGCGATAGGCGTAGCGATGGTGTTGTGGCGGATGCTCGCCATTACGCAACAAACCCTTCTTCGGATCATATCCCGAGAAATGGAATCGTTAGAGCTTTAGATATAGACGCCAATCTCAACGCACACCCTGAGGAAACTTATGCGCTAGTGGAGAAGATTCGGAAATGTGCCAAGCGCGGCGATAAGCGCATTAAATACATCATTTACGACGGCAAGATTATGAGTCCGATATTGGGATGGAAGCGCCGCAAATACAAAGGTGCTAACCCTCACCGCTCGCACTTTCATATTAGCTTTACAACTTTGGGAGACAATGACGGCAAATGGTTCGACCTCGAAGGAGACAGAAATGAGCGACTTAAAGAAGATGGCGGAAAGTTGGGCCAAAACGTTCCTAGCAACAGCACTCGCAACATACCTCGCGGTGGGTTGGGATGTCGATGCGATTGCAAATGCGGCGCTAGTATCAGTCTTGCCTAGCATTATCAACTGGCTTAACCCTAACTACGAGCGTTACGGGCGAGTCCGGTAATGGATGCCAATACCATCGCTGGATTCGTAGCTTCAGTTCTCGGATCAATCGCCCTACTAATTGCTGGGCTTCGTTACATAATCAAATTAGAAAATATCCCCATAGTGTCGCGCCTTGATAAAATGGAGTCTCAGTTAGAATTAGCCCTATCGAAGAAGGTGGGGGCTAATGGCAACAAGAAAACGCGTTAAGAAGCCGGTTAAGAAAACGGCTAAATCTCGCCGCACAGTTAAAGAGCTGCCTACAAAGCTAGATTATTGGGCAATTGCCTGTAAAGAGATTTACGAGACTTGCCGCCGTAATGGAATGGATGAGGGCTTAGCTCTGGCCTTCGCGATGGATCGAAGCGCTTGGCCTGATTGGGTAATCGACCCACAAGATCCGATTAGAAAAATCGGGTGGGAAGATGGCGAGGAAGACGTCTAATTTACCTTCGCGAGGTTGAGCTATTCGAGGCTCTCAAGTCGGTTTATCCGGACTTGACGCCTTTATCGGCGACCGACCGAGCTGACGGCATTACCCACGATGCCTATATTGAGATGAAGTGCCGACGCACTCATTACCCGACCCTTTTGATAGAGAAGAAGAAGTGGGATTATCTGGCCGATATAAGGGCTAGAACAGGGGCTAAGACGCTTTATATCAACTCCACCCCACAGGGGGTCTATCAGTTCGATTTAGGGGCTATAAATGAACCTGAGTGGCAATTAAAGGCCCTTCCAGATAAGACCGATTTCGCCAATAGCGGCAAGGTTGAGAAGCTCTGTGGCTTCTTAGATATACGACACTCCGAACTGTTACTTGTCTAAATCCATTTAATTAAATACATTTATCCCGTAAATCCATTTAAGGGTTACAGAACGGGAGAGTAAGTGATAAATAATCCAGCAGTAATTCGATTTGATTCTACTTCTGGCGCTTGGTCTGACGGTAAGAATTACGTTAAAGGCCAAATAATTCGCAGATATGCAATTGAATCGCTAGGTAGAAAATCAGTTAGAGGGCGGTTAAGCCGCGAAGAAATCTCAGCCTATTGGCTAGACCGATTTGGGGTGAACGCCGATGTTCAATGACGCGATTATTTTCGTAGCCGTTATATCGGTGTATTACTTAGGCGTCCGCACAATTGTCGCCATTAAAGCCAAAGCGTTCAACGAAGGTTATAAAAGGGGACGGAGTAGTTTAAATGTCAGAGAGATCGTTAAGTGACTGGCTCTCGGACGCTGGTAACACCCTCGAAGACAGGGGGATGGAATATGGCGACCCGAGGCACAATCTTTTACGCATTTACAAAATCGCGAGAATCCTCGGTGTTCAGCTCAGAAACCCATCTGACTTGGCGCTTGTGTTTATCGCAACCAAACTCAGCCGAATGGTGGAAAGTCCAGAGCGCGAAGATTCGTATCTCGATCTCATTGGATACTCCGCTATTTTATCTTTTTGCAGATTCAGTTCACCTGAAGATTGGGACGACGTTGAGTCTGACTCGGAATTATAACCAGCACCAATGGTGCGATATTTGTAAAAGCCGTTATGGACAAATGAAAGATGGCACTTGGCATTTAAAAGCCCAGACGCCAGCTGTATGGAAAGTGCAAAGTGAAACTCCAATCCGAAAGGCTCAAGTGCGGTTCTATTGCCAACCTTGCGCCGATGAGGTGCAGAACTGGCCAGACGGAACGTTTTGGTCTTTAAAAGAACAACTAGAGATGGCGATCGACGAGTTCGCCGGACGGGAGAAGTTAAATGTCGAATTACCTTGATGATTATGTAAGTGTGCAAGACAGACTAAAGGAGTTTATAAATGCGTTTCCAGACTATCGGATTAAGACTCACGTCCTTGAGGAATCGCTTACGCCTAACTGTGATGTCTATATTGTTAAGTGCGAGCTTT
>Ga0209358_10002640_pt1 | contig 13538 bp, 11 predicted proteins | sample LauGreFa1BDMLBSN_2_FD_187574 | JGI IMG/M metagenome (GOLD analysis project Ga0209358, IMG submission 187574) | Freshwater lake microbial communities from Lake Michigan, USA - Fa13.BD.MLB.SN (SPAdes) (version 2) | ecosystem: Environmental > Aquatic > Freshwater > Lake | place: Lake Michigan, USA... | reverse complement strand
AGTTTTCAATGTTCCCGATGGCGTCAATTTTCCGCCGAAATTACTGATCGCAACAGCGAAGCGTGATGTCCCCAAACCTGTTTTATAAAATGTTCCAGCATCAAAAAGAACACCATTCAATCGCATCGTTCCTGCTTGTTCATGCAAATACCGAAGTGTCAAACCTGCTGAAAATTGCTCAGTGAATTGTCTTGCATACCCAAGTGAAAAAGCCGAAGTCCCAAAATTGATGGTTTCGCCTGTTCCAAATGGACGAAACTCCGTTGTCACTTTGATCGAGCCCGCATTCAAATTGGCAATGGAAAATCCAATCGCTGATTCATCATCCACTTTATATAATCCGGAAGCAAAACGATGTTGGAGTCCGCCGAACCATTGCGTCTGCGTGAATGCTACTTGGTTTCCGGTGGATTGCGTCATGCCCGCAGGATTCCAATACATCGCATTGGCATCATTAATCACGGACACCACGCTCTCTCCCATTCCCGTTGCACGCGCTCCCGCACCAATTTTCAAAGCGGATCCAAGTGATATACCCGATCTTTCCTCACCGAAAGAAGGAAGAATTTGAGCATTGAGTTCAATTCCCTGTAGCAGGAATATGAAGAGTGCAATGCAAGTATATCGTAGGCATGTCGAAAATTTCATGTCGCAAAAATACCGTCTTTTCACTCAACTTAATATGCATTTGATGGTACTTTTCAACAATCACCTGACAAATGTCATTGTTTTGGCCCAATTAAGCCTCGAAATTTGAATTGTTCCATAAAGGACTTTTCCCGTATTCAGGATTTTGACCATGATACGCAATGTATTGCAAACGATAGGCGGTATCGAAGTATATCCGATTATCTCTCTGCTTATGTTTTTCGGACTCTTCGCAACGGTATTGATTTGGTTTTTCCGCGTCGATAAATCGCATGTGAAAACGATGGCATCTATTCCACTTGAAGATGCTCAATCAGCCGAGAATGACAAACGATAAAATGTATATTCTATGTAGGATAGATTCACAATGGCAAAAGAAGAAAAAAAAGATGAACTGCTCGATCATGATGCAGATGGTATTCAAGAGTTTGATAATAATCTCCCCAAATGGTGGCTCTATGGATTTTATCTCACCATAGTATTCGCCGTGGCCTATATGGCGCATTTTCATTTCTTGGGCGGTCCATCCTCCAAGCAAGAATGGGAACAGGAAATGGCTGCAGCGGCAACGCTCAAAGCGAGTATGCCGAAAGTTGCAAAGAAAGCCGCAGTATTATTGACAGATGCCGCTAGTCTTGCCGCCGGTAAGAAAATCTTTGAGGGTGAAAATCTGTGCAATACATGTCATAAAGATGATTTAGGTGGTTTGGTCGGACCCAATCTTACCGATGAATATTGGATTCACGGTTGCAGTATCGATGAAATCATTACAAATATCATCACCGGTTTTCCCGACATGGGAATGTTGCCCTATGGTAGCACCAAAAAGTTGAGTGATGAACAATTGGTTCAAGTAGCAAGTTATATCATCTCGAAAAAAGGTAGCAATCCCGCTGAACCAAAAGAAATTGACCCCGCACGAGAGGTGCTCTGTCCACCCGCGGGCAATGCACCAACTGCATCAAAGTGAATTCAATGATAACCCCGCTGATGTGGGGTTTTTTGTTTGAGCGAAGTTGAATATTATTACCCAATATAATCTCGATTCTTGTGATATTGCCTCTATGCAATTTGACTTGTTATTTCTATAGTTTCACTTCTTTTAGTTGTCTAAGAACTTCTCTTTCCACCTGTTCAAAGTCCGGTAAGTGTTTTATCTGCTGACTCAATGAGCTTTTCCATCTTGCTTTGTATTGTGGTAATCTCTTATTCAATACATGTGGAAAATCGGAGTGAATCAAAAACTTGCTTTTACATTTTGCTTCAAATTCCTTGATATAAAATTCAACATTCATTTCATTTTGGGTAAGTAAATACCAGATATCATAAAAATCCCTTGCTTGCATTCTTTGCATAACCGTACGCATTTTTTCAATCAACACTTCTTCCAATGAATAGCATAATAGTTTGTATTCCGGCAAGTCGCTATAGTCAATAATTACATGCTTCATTCTCTGTTCAAAAACCAATTGCTCCTCGCGAGATATATCTACTTTGACTTTTTTATTATACCCTTTCCCACCAAGTGGACCGACATAACTGATGTAGAAATGGATGTCTCTATCTTCATATGTGGCATTGTCTAGTATGGAAAGTGGAATATTGGCTTCCTCTTGTATAAATGCAAAACTATCAATGAACCATGACAGAATGTGTTCATTTGATTTCAATGCTGAATATGATGAAGCATTTAGCAAAGTAAAGTCAAGATCTTCAGAAAAACGATAATCTTCAAAATAGACCTTCTTTAAAAGAGTCCCACCCTTGAATACAATTGTCTTTGAGAGATTCTCATGATTAGCGATTCCGTATAAAATCCATGAGAGTATATAGTCTTTTTCAATTTGCTGATCACGCACCCCAAACATTCTTGCTTTTTGCTGAATCTCCCCCGGTTTAATCATGTTTTCATCACTGATAGAATGGTTTCAGAATCCACATTCTGTTTAATGCTCCATCGACTGATATACTTACCAGACTTAGGTAATTCCGTATCGAGCATTACATAAGAAGCGGTTTTCATATGTTGTAATTCATCGATAATATCTGTGTTGATTTGTAATAGTTCCAATAAAAAGCCCAGCCGTTTTATGACTGCTTGCGAATCAAATCGTATGGCATAATGTAGCAGTGTATTATAGTTGATGTTTTCTTTTGAATCATAGATTGCCTTTGCCACCTCTACAATTCCCCCGGCATAATTAGGTTTGAATACACAATCAATGATTGTTTTTTCTAAGTCGGAGCACAGCACTTTATTGAAATCATCAATCCATATTTTTTTCGCGCCAAAGAAATGTTTCTGATTATGATAGATGAATTGAAATGGAATATCTTTGATTATCAATTCTGAGGGTCGCATTTGTTTTGAAACAACGATTTGTTCTTTCAAAGACGGCTGCGTATTCAGACTATGGATGTGCAATGCTGAATGATAGCCGATATAATGTTTCGCATCCTTGACAATATGCCCTGCTATCAAATGCCAGTCGGGCATAAAGTTATCGGCATTTTGTTCATAAGGAATGATATAGTACACACCTTCTTTCAATCGCATCAATAAACCCCTCTTTGTCATATCACTAAGTAGTTCCCTCACAGCACTCGGTTTAGAGTTCGGCAAAGCTTGGAAAGCCCTGGTAGTTTCAAAACAATGTCTATTCTGTTCATGGAAATATGACAGAAGTGCATTCGATTGTTTTGAGATAAGTTTATCTTTCATAGTAATAATATCAGGTTATACCTGACAGCAATAATACGAAAGATAATTATCTACACCGAACTAATATTGCATGTACTTATATATTCAACCAGTCAATTGGATAAAAAGTAATCCTGCAAGTATGATCTCCCTGAATAATACATAAGTAATCACCCTCTACTATTCCCACTATATCGATTCGCTTCTTTCTCTATTCCCAAGTTTTCTTATGCCATACAAAACTCCACTTTGAATATATTCCGTGCTTTCTTTTCAAATGTGTCCGCTTTTCATTGGTCAATCTACTGTATAGATATTTCGATTGCAAGATTATATGAGTGATTGAGTGGAAGCCGGGAATGAATGAAGTGTATATGAATGAAAACACCACATCAATTAGATTGATATTCAATTGAATATCTAATTCCCTTTCTTCACTAAAAGAGATCTATTTATTTCACTCTCAATATTCTATTTGACACTATCTTTGAATCATCTTGTATTGTGTAATAATACACACCACTACTAAGATTATGTAGGTTCAGAGTAATCTCTTTGTTTTGGCTCGGATAGACATATTCTTTTTGAGAATGCAATAATCTTCCCATATCATCAAATAGGGATACATGAACATTTCCACGGAATGTACTCACATCAATCATATGCATTTCTTGAGTTATGTTTTGAATCTCTCCATAAGACTTATCCTGTTCATCAACAACTGATGAAGTCTTTTGTCTTGTGGCTTTAATCGTACCGGCACGAGCTTGACATGTTGCGATGATTGTATTGGTATCAAGGCAAAGGGCATTATTATACGAAAAGCCAAAAACACTCTTATACTTGGTGATTGCGCTTGTATCAATCTTCCAAGTATTCCCACCATCAATCGTATAAATCAGTGAATAACCACTTGTGCTTGCCACACCATGAGTTGAATTCATAAATCTAACTTTGGTTACTCTCTCATACCGTACCCCAAGAGTATTTAGCATATATTCCCAAGTCTTTCCATCGTCAGTTGAGCGTAATATCTGTGTAACATAACTTGAATTATTATTGGGATCAACCTTTTCAAATCCACCACCCCATAGCACACCTTGTTTATCAATCGTTATTGACCACATATCAATATATTTTTCTTGGGGAATCATGGTGACGGGTTTTAATGTCCAATTCTTACCCATATCAGGAGAAATCAATAACCAACCAGCAGTTCTTCCAAAGGATGCAATGTATAAAGTAATCCCCGATTCACCTATGTATTGAATATCACTTATACTTGATTCCGGCGGTAGATTATCAGGCAGTGCAATCGGTGTCCATGTCTCTCCGGCATCCACAGTTTTTAACAATCGCATGCTGAAGACAGTGCTGGAGACTGATTTATTTCTATATAAGCCTGATATATATCCGGTTGAGGAATCTTTCATCTGGACCAAGTCGAAGAAAAATGTTGTATCTGAATACTTCTTTTCAGACCATGTTTTACCCATATCCACTGTTTTTAATATCGTGCCACTATCACCAACAATAATTGCCATTGATGGGACCGGATATGAGATCGAAATAAATCTTTTTTCGATAAAATTACTGTAAAATCTAGTTGTGTCAAGAAATACCACTTCCCAACTTGTTCCTCCATTCGTGCTCCTATTAACTTTTCCAAAACCCAAAGTCTCAATTCCCATGATATGTTTGGAATCTGCATTGGATAATTTATTTATTGAGATTGGGAACTTAACCGAACTACCTCCATAAGCTATTGAATCATGGGGCAAATGTTCAATCAATCCAAATTGTTCATGAGTATATGTTTGTGATTGCACATTCATCGTAAATAGGCAGGAAATGATGAACAATAGCAATTGTATTTGATTAAAGTTTCTTTTGTGCATTTTACTCACCCATTGATTGATTGAAAAGCACTATGATAATTAGTAATTGAATTGTGTCATTTTACCATATACATGGTTTGTTACATTACATTCTTATATTACATAAGATCATGAATCAGAACCGTTTAGCTTAATCAAAGCATTATCGTTGGCGTAATATAGGACTATCTTCTTTATAAAAAAAGGACAGTTAAACTCGTTTTACAACATCTGATATTTCACTTTTCACATTTGTATTTATATCATTAGGTGGGCAATGAAAGAGTTGATAGAAATAATCGTAACAACTTCACATCGAAGATTACTTGAACATAATCCATTAAGCAAAGGGGATGTCAATTCACAATCGAATCTGTATAACAAACTTTATGAGGGTATTAAGTCCGGTAAGTACAAAACTGATGCTGACGCGGCATTTGATATATATGGAACAAATAAACCCGATCGAAGATATTCTACTTTAAAGGCAAGATTTAGAAAGAAATTACTGCACACTCTGCTTTTTTGGGATTTAGAATCAGAAAACATCTCAAACCGAGGAAAGAGTCTGTACAATTGTAGAATGAATACTATTCTTGCTCAACTATTATTAGGACAAGGTGCCTTCTATGCAAGTTCAGAAATCGCAAAAGATATTCTTCGTGAAGCGCGTATCTATGAGTATCCTGAATTTGAAGTGATATCTCTGGAGATTCTCAGAAAATATTATAGCAGGATTGGTAATCGTAATAAATACAAACAAATCAATGATCAGTTGATTATTGCAAGAGAACATCTACTCATTGAAAAAACATCAGAGGACATTTTATGGGACATCATCCATCAATGCGAAACATCTCAAGAATTCAAATATGATTTGGCTAAAGAAATGCAGAATGCAGAAAGAGAATTGTTTCGTCTAAGAAATGAACACACCTCTTATGTCACTGTATTGAATCATCATCGAATATCAATGAAGTATCTAGAACTGCTGGGTCATCACAATGATATCATTCAACAATGTCTTTGGCTCGAGAATTACTTTAAAAAATTACCCGCTATACTTTCTCGAGCACCAATTCAAGAAATGCAAATACATATCATATCCGCCTATCATAAACTTGGTGATTTTGAGCAATGCAATGAAACAATACAAAAGTCCTATGATATTATCAGACCGGGTGAGTATAATTGGTTTCTCATCAAAGAATATGAATTGATGATGAGGATAAGAGATGGGAATCCGAGAGATTCATTGAGCATATACAAAGAAGTTATTTCCAATCGTACATTTAGTGTAGATTCAATCAGACAAGAACGATGGAACATATTATTGGCTTATCTAGTGGCTTTTACTCGGCTTTATCAAGTAGATGATGAGATTATCAATGATCCTACAATCAATCGATTTAGGATGAGTAGATTTCTCAATGAAGTTCATTATTTATCATCAGATAAACGGGGTGGGAACAATTCAATAATCATGCTTGAAGCACTCTTTTTACTCATAGAGAAGAAGTATGAATTACTCTTTCAAAAAAGTGAATCTTTACAGAAAAACAAGCTTAGATATTTCAAGAATCATGAATCATATAGAATCAATTGTTTCATGAAATTACTTGTTTCACTGAGCAAAAATATCTTTGCCCCTGAATCATTTCCGAAAATATTCGCTCAATTCGAGATTGATCTCACATTGAATAAACCAAATCCGAATCGTGTGATCTCTGATATTGAAATCATACCACTTGAACAATTGGCTTCACTCCTCAAAAAACATTTGATATCACAAGGCCTCCCATAGAAATCTTGGAACTCTCTCACCCCTTTCGTACAAATTCCGACTTCAAAGCCATTGCACCGAAATCATCTATTTTGCAATCGATATTATGATCGCTGAAATGATTCAAACGGATATTCTTGACTTTTGTACCTGCCTTTACCGGCTTTGGCGCACCTTTTACGGGAAGATCTTTGATCACAATGACGGTATCACCATCTTGTAATTCATTGCCATTTGAATCCAGAATTTTTGGCGTATCAGATACTTCTTCTTGTTGAGGATTCCACTCATGGGCGCATTCCGGACATACATATAATTCTTCATGCATTGCATAGCCATAGAGTGATTCGCATTTCGGGCAAGTTTTCATGTGCTTAGATTAGTGGTTGATGAATGATGCGAAATTAGGATAATGTCTATGAATAGTTACATCTTCACAAATTTCACCACCGACTTTACACCACCCTTATTGATTTCGACATAGTACATTCCTTTTGCTATGTCAAATGAATGAATCGCAAGTGTATGTCTGCCTTTTGAAACAAATTGTGCCGGCATTTCTTGAACCACCGCACCATGTATATTGTAGATTTTAACCGATACCAATTGATCGCTTGACACTTCAAATGAGAGCGTACTTTCTTCTGAACTTGGGTTTGGATATACTATGTTTTCTAGATCATTTCCGGTATTGACATCATATACGGAACTTGTACTAAGACCGCTAATGCGCAATTGCACAAATCGATTTGGTGATTCGGTCATTGCATAGATTTTTCCATCGGGTGCTTGTCGTATATCACGAAAACGGGCATATCCATTCATACTTCTTGATGAAGATATTTTTTGATTGTCTTTCATCTTCAGCCAATGGATATGTGTGCCGGCCAATGCGCCAATCAAGATATCTGCTTCATTATTTGGTTGACCATTTCTGATGAATGTCATTCCACTTGGCGCAATGGAGGGTACCCAATAGGTGAGCGGAAGTTCCATGCCGGGAAGAGTAGTATCCGGCGTGATTTGGCTTCCATCATAATTGATACCAAAGGTCACAATAGGCCAACCATAATTGGTATTTGCTTTGATGAGATTGAGTTCATCTCCACCTCTCGGACCATGTTCATGCGCATAGATCTCTCCCGTTTCCGGATGCATGGCCATACCTTGAATATTGCGATTTCCCCAACAGAATATTTCGGGTTTGGTATTGGGTACTCCAACCAAAGGATTACTTGCAGGCACCGTTCCATCATCATTGAATCGCAGCACTTTACCCAAATGATTATTCTTGTTTTGCGCTTCATTTTGAGAGCCGCGATCACCGACCGACATATAGAGCATATTGTTTTTGTCAAAAACGATGCGACTACCAAAGTGATTTCCTGAATTGCGAATCGGTAATGCTCTGAATAATTCCGTGAAATTCTGAAGTTGATTGCCCACCAGAACACCGCGTCCCAAAGCCGTAGTTTGTCCACCCGTTGCCGAAACAGCATAAGTGATATACACATATTTGTTCTGCTCAAAGTTGGGATGTACGGCAATATCTAGAAGTCCGCCTTGTCCATTTTGAGAGATGGCTGGCACACCCGAGATTTCACTCAGCGAATTTGTTGAAATGATATACCGATACATCTTTCCTTGCTTTTCCGTAAAGAGCACTTCATCGCTATTGATAAATGTGAAACCCCAAGGAGCCGCCATAGTACTAATCAGCACCTTTTCCTGAGATACTTCCACAGTTTGGGAATTCGTGGTGGATGCAGAAAAAACAAATAAGATACCTAATGCAATCAATGTCTTTCTAATAGAAGGTTGCAAGCCGGAAAAGAGGTTTGTATGTTTCATGGTATATCCAATAAGATGGTCAATATTTTTTTTTGATTTGATATATGCAATATCGTGGAAATCCGAACAACCATGAAGATGAATTTGTTCATTTGTCCGGACAGGATTACTGGATAGACAAGATTAATAGGGTTTTGTAATAGGAGGGCTTGTATGCATTTGGTTAACATACCTTGTACTGCAAGTTGTGTCGACTTGAATGTAGGCTTGCAGCGCCTTTTATTGTGCGGAGGGTTGAGAAATATGTTCCCTGTTTCTGTCAATTTATGTATGTACTTTTGGACGACCTACGCTTGCTATTAACGGTGCGATTCTAAACGCCGGCCGGACAACAACCTTCGAAGCTCATTGCTAAGCACCCTGATCAAAGATGACACAAAATTAGATAGAAGTATAGATGCCCGGATGGAGCTAAGCAACTGTTAGCTGCAGCATATTCTTTATAAGACCAGGCGCTTTTTGTTAATCTCTACATTGAAATTGACCTTAGCCCCCATAGCGTCAAATACTTTCATAATAGTTTCTAAACGGGCACTTTTCGCGCTGTTTTCTATCTTTGATATTTGTGCTTTTTGAACTCCTACAAGTTCACCCAATTGCTCTTGGGTTATGTTCAATTCTTGGCGTGCTTGCTTGATTGCTTGACCCAGCAAATCTAACCTCAGTTCACTTTCGAATTTGTCTCTTTTGTATGTTCCAGCCCTCCCCAAATGTTTGTCTAGCATTTGGTCAAGCGATGTGGTTTTGAATTTATTGTTTGCCATGGTCACTTCTCTTTTCACGAAATTTTAAATAGGCAATTCTTATGTTTTCAGCTTTACGAATTTCATTGGTCGGTGTTTTTTGCTTCTTTTTTATTATGCCATGTGTTGCAATAACCAAGGTCTATGTACCGCTAGATTTATCCCAAAAGGCGAATAACCTGTATGCGCTACCATTGTGTAATGTCCGAAACTCCCAAATTGACTCATTTAGTTTTTTAAACAGTTCTTAATCACGCACAAATTGTGACTTCTTTATATTGAAATACACTTTTTCCCGCGCCTTGTGATTGAGATTATCCAAAAATTTAATGGCCTGAGGCAAAAACACAATATCATAGTTTGGCTTCATGCGTGTTCAACAACAAATATATGGTTTCCTTAATGGGAAACAATAAGTTCTCGGAAATATTATGGTGAATGTCGAGGAATGGTATAACCCCTATATTGTTTGTCGCTTAGCATTCGTCTTGGATTTCAGGGCAAATAACTAACAAGCAGAACTGAACTTGATTAGAAGCACAAAGCTCCAAGTTTGCACTGTTTACTCTTAGCTTGCAAAAATGTCACCCCACAAAGAGAAAAACTGTATCACTGGCAGGTTATTTTTTCAAAAGTCTCTTTACTATGATTGGAATAATTGGGGCAATTCCTTTCTTTCCCCACCATTGGCTATAATTTACTGCTATGGTTGTTTGTATGTTCGGGATATAGAGAACTTGAGTTCCCCAAAATCCTGAATGTGTATAGGCTTTTACTCCTTCTATTTCAGTCTCCCAAATTCCCATTCTATAATCAAGTGCTGGTTTTTCACTATAATTGATAGGTGTAAGCATCCTTTGCAATGTGGATTTATTGCGAAACACTTTATGTTCAAACAAATATGTATAGAACAAAGCGAGATCGTGAGTAGAAGATAGTAAACCTCCTCCTCCATACAAATCAAATGTTGGATTTATAAAGTAGGTGTCTTCGCCATCCATATGATATTGATGAATTCTATCGACAGTAAACTCCCCTTTTCTATCTTCAACATGTATAGAATGTAAGCCTAGCTTGTGAAAATCTAGCAGCACTTCTATGGCTTCACCCAATGATTTTTGGGTGATATTTTCAATGATCTCGCCTAATAATATGTACCCCGTATCGGAATATGAAAACTGTTTGCCTATTTCTCCTACCGGTTTTGTATGATGTATTAATTCCATCAATTGTTCGGTACGAGTCCAAGTGTGATTTGTTTTTATATATTCAAATTGGAATCTCTCCGTATGCGTATGGTCTGCCATTCCACTCGAGTGGGTCAATAAGTGGAGAATGGTGATTTTTTCAGGAGCATAGCCACCTTTTTTCAACAATTCAGAATGTTCTTTACTGATGTATCGTGTGATGGGGTCTTCAAGTTTCAGTTTCTGATCTTCCCAAAGTCGTAATATGGTAGATGCAATAAAGGTTTTTGTAACACTTGCCATTCTAAAAGTTTGATGAGGTAAGAGCTTAATGTTATGTACTTTGTCGGTAAAACCTGATGCACCGCTCCAATCAATATTTTTATCATTGCAAATAACAGCTACCATTATCCCCGGTATGTTCTCATGTAATTGACTATCTATATCCGCTTGAAAATCTAGATTACTTTGGGCACTCAATGTCATAATCATTAGGGAAACAATAATTGGTAAGTACAAGGTATATTTTAACTTCTGTTTCATATAAATCGATTTGATTTTTTTACTGGTGGCTAACGTTTTGCCGCTTTGCGAAGGCGGGGATTTTCAGCACTAAACTTCATAAGATGCACAAAACTTGAATTTAGAACTTCACTGTCATAAAAGCACGAAACTCCCGCTTTTGCAAAACGGCTGTTAGCGGTTCGGGCTTTTTTCTGTCTGTTATTATTAATGCTTAGTTCCAATTATTTCTTTTTTTTGTTTCAGTTATGTGAGCAAGATGATGGTTACAATGCCAGGCATAAACTCCTATATTTTCGTCAACCCTGAAAGTTTTTCCGTGTTCAGGATGAATAAAAATTCTTCCGTATTGTTCGTCTGTCAAATTATTTAGTAGAACTGTCCATCTTTCGTGAATCCCTTCTATCATTTTCAAGGAAGGTTGGATAGGCATACTTTTGGTGTCAATAAGTTCAGCCCAATGTTCTTCAAAATATGGTTTTATTGTTGGTTGGTTTTCTGTCAATGCTAGTTTTAAGCGAGTAAAACTGTTCATATGACTGTCTGCACAATGATGAATTACTTGTCTAATTGTCCAACCATCAGGTCTGTAAGGAGTGTCAAGTTGCTCATCTTTCAAATTTGTGACTTCGCTTAAAAGTCTTTTATGAAAAGTGGAAATATCAGAAATCCATTTTTTTAAGATGTCTTTCGTTATTACTGTTGGTTTGTCAAACTTACCTATCGGATATTTTAAATGCTCTACTGTCATAAAGTTAAGGTATCTCTTTGTTATGTCTGTCTTATTAGCCTGACTGCTTACGTTTTGCGGCTCGGCGTAGTAGCGGATTTTTAGCACTAACTTTCATTTGAAACCATCACAAAACTGTCATATGAAGAACTGAACCAGCCTTTCGCTAAGCTCGATTTATGAAAAGTATCAATATTTGGATAGTAAATCAAGTTCATCAAAGTCTGTAATATCGGATAGTCTTAATAACTTACCAATTTTTATTTTATCGGAAGTTGTTGTAAATACTTCTTCACCACTGTCCGCATTTTCATTCGTGTTGATTCTTTCTTGTTTCAATTTCGTTAAGAAATTGAGGCTTGTTTCTCTTTCAATAACCGGTCCTCTACTTTCACTTGCATCAAATCCTATGAGTTCAAAGTTTGAATTCTGATAACGGAAAGTATATGTCCAATTTCCATATCTGCCATGTTCATAAGAAACACATAAGTTTCCTTTTATAATTTCTATAGATAATTCAGGGGCATAATACACTCCACCGTCTTCATGTTCAGAGGAGAAACATATGAGATTTTTCAAAGTCAATTCATACTGTCCATTGTTCTTGATCAATACGATAATCCCTCTTCGATTTCGATCCAACTTTCCACGATCTTCGACTCTCACAATCTTTTTCTTATTCGTTCCTTTGATAATGAGAACACGGTCTTCAATGCCGTCATTGTTTACATCACCATGTATTGTTTCAAAAACTCTATATCCTTTTGGTACAAAGTCTTTCATATTTTGTTTTGATGTAGATTCTCCAAAACTCAGTATCATCAAAAGCGTAATTGCAAATGTCAGTGATTTTTTCATAGTGTCTTCTGTGTTAAAATTGACCATACATATGTGATGAAATGAAAGAGTTCTTTCCTATCTCTACTCACTTCAGTTTTTTAACTTGTTGATTAGCTACAAGTGATTTCATTTGAGTAAAGGCAATCTGATTCAATTGCTGTAACCGTTCAGACTGCGAAAGTCCTTGATTGATGAGAACAGCATTGATACTTTCCAGATTAGAAAGTACTACAAGTTGTTCAATCATGGCTTGGTCTCGTACATTTCCATTCTTATCGGAATTATTGTCTCTCCATTGCTTTGCCGTAAACCCAAATAATGCCATATTAAGCAAATCGGCTTCATTGGCATAGACAAAACTGATTTGGCTTTTGCTCAACTCTTTAGGTATCAGGTTTTCCTTGATTGCATCTGTATGAATATGATAATTCACTTTTGCTAAAGTTCTTTGCAGATTCCATTCGAGTTTCAGACGGTCATTTTCATCAGCTTTTAGGCGTTGGAATTCCTTAATCACGTAGAGTTTGAAATCAATAGAAATCCAGGAAGCAAACTCAAAAGCAATGTCTTTGTGAGCAAACGTTCCACCATACCTGCCAGATTTTGAGATAATTCCAATTGCGTTGGTGTTTTCTATCCATCTTTTAGGGGTCATC
>Ga0209358_10002638_pt1 | contig 13550 bp, 1 predicted proteins | sample LauGreFa1BDMLBSN_2_FD_187574 | JGI IMG/M metagenome (GOLD analysis project Ga0209358, IMG submission 187574) | Freshwater lake microbial communities from Lake Michigan, USA - Fa13.BD.MLB.SN (SPAdes) (version 2) | ecosystem: Environmental > Aquatic > Freshwater > Lake | place: Lake Michigan, USA... | reverse complement strand
AAGATGCAACATCAACAAATATAGGTTTAATTACTCCAAGTGATGCTAAAAGAATTAATGATATAGATACTGATGTTTTAAATAATGATAATGCATTGTCTAAAACACCAGACATGACTAAACTTTCAAGAGAAAAGTTTATTAGGTATTTAAAGTCAAAGCTTCCTCAACTATCATTAAGTGAATTAAATGAAATATATGACCTAAAAGACACAATGATTGATGCTGTTGGTCTATTTAAAGATAGAGTTATTTATTTATTTGAAGGTGCTGGAATGAAAACAGCATACCACGAAGCATTTCATGGTGTATTTAGAAACTTATTAACACCAGAACAACGTGAAAAAATAATAAATCAAGCTAGACAAAAGTTTGCTGCTCCAACAAATGAAGAATTAATTAACCTACAAAAAGGATTAAACAATTTATACACCCAAGAACAATTAACTTACCTTTATTATGAAGAGAAGTTAGCTGATTATTTTGGTGAATATACTTATAATAAAAATGACAAAAACTTACTTGCCAAAATTGGTACTGCAATTAGAGATTTTTTTAATAAAATATTCTCAATTTTTAACATTTTCAGAAATCTTGATACTTCTAGTATAGAAAGTGTTTTTGATAGCATTAATAACGGCAAATTAGCCAATTTAAGCTCTCAATCTAAAAGCGTGGTTAATTTACCTATAATGGATGAATATGCTGCCTCTAAGAGCCTAAATAAGATTTATAAAAGCTCTTCAACTAAACAAAGAATGGTTAATGATGCTGGTGGTTATTTTCAACATATTTATAAAACTAGTAAAATTAGTGGTAAAGTTAAAACACCATCTCAGATTTTTAATGAGATTTATCAAACAACTCTTGCAAAAATGCTTGAGTCTTCTACTAAAATTGAAACTCTTAAAAAAGAAAAAGCAAGAAATCCTTCTCCAGAATTAGATAGTAAATTGCTAAAAGAAGAGATTACTGCTGCTATTGCTAAACAAACAGTATTAAACTTTGTTGAGTTTTCTGAAGAAGTAAAGAAATTCCTTAGTGCTAGAGGAGTAAACATTAAATCTACACTAAAATTTAGTGATGAAGTTATAAAAGATAACGAAGGTAGAGTTACACTTGTTTCTAAATTTGTTGAAAACTCTTCTAAAATAGAAAGTATTAAGGAATCTATAGGTGTTTCTGGTGAAAATCAAGAAGATGATGAGGATTCTAATGAAGAAAATGCTGCAGAATCAGCAAATAAATTAGATAAAGGTATTGGTGAAATGACTAGTATTTCTGGTGAATCATCAGCAAGTACAAGAATTAAAATATTTCTAGACACAATTCCTATATTAAATAATGGAGTTCAAGTTAAAAACTCTTCAGGTTGGCCATTATATCATAATTTTAATGACATTTATTATTATATTGAAAGAAATTTAATAGATAAATATTCATTAATTGAACAGTTAGATGTTCTTAATGAGTTGTCACAAGTAAAACCAGAATTAGCTCAAGTTATAGAGTTACTTGGATATAAAAAACAAGGTAATACTTTAGTTGAATTTACTCCTCATGATACTAGTGAAGAAGAACTTGATGCATTAAGAAAAGATTTTAAGACAAATTTTAGTAAACAAATGCTGTCTTATACTTTAGTTGTTGCTGAAAAAAACAAAAGCACAAATGAAATTAAGATTAAAATAATGAACTCAAATAGGTCTGTTATTAAAACTGAAATTTTAGATGATTGGAAGAAACAAATTCAAGTTGAACAACTTATAAATCCAGAAGGGTTAGCATTATCTATTAATGAAGATGGTGCATTTGTTGCAAATCAAAGAGTTGGCAAAAGTATGTTTGAACAAATGAGTTCTTTAGTTAAAAAAGATGAATACATTAAACCTGTTGTTTATAATACAATATTAAAGAAATTAGGTATTGCTTATTCTAGTAAAACAATAGAATTTCTTACTGAAAAGTTTAACACAAAAGGAACTCCAGAAGAAGTTGAGTTAGCTAAAAAGCAATTAAATGATTGGAAAAAAACTCTACTTAAAGTTGCAGAAAAAATTAGCACTGGTGTAGTTACTGATCAATCATTTAGAATTGTATTTGAAAGTTTAGCTAATGAAGAAGCTAAAACTGTTTCAGATAGACATTCAGCTTCATTTTTAAATGGTGAAAATAAAAACATATGGGCTATACAATTACCATCTTTTATGAGTAAAACTATTGCTAAAATTAAAAATAATGATACTTTTCAAGCTTATATAGATGATTTACAAAAAGATCCTTTTTATAAGAATAGTCCTTTGTTAAATGCATTAGAAGAGCCTAAATTAAGAGAAATACTCAATATAAGCTATTTAGATTCATTAAAGCAAGATGACGGAAGTGATGGAGTTGTTTACACAAAAATAACAGATGAAGACTTTTTAATATCATCTGTTGCACTCTATTTTAATAATTTTCAAAATGCTAAAAAGGAAACAGGTTCTTCAAAGACAGTTCATAAATACATGTATTTGACTAACTCAGATAAATCAATGGCTCCAATTGTTGATTGGGTTAGCTATGGTGTTAATATTAATGAAGAAGGTAAAATAGTTGCTAGCTCACCTATTGTTGGTGAAATGTACAATGTTTTTAATCAAGAAGTTGATAGGATTAATCATAATAAAAACTTAATAAGTAATATTATTAGTACTAAAGACTTTAATAAATTAAATAAATTAAAAGATTATTATCATTTATCTATTGAAAACTTTAAAATTCTTTCTAAGTATATTGCTGAAACTAAAGATGCTAAAGATGCTAATTGGGATGAGATTGGCAAATTACTTGAACAAAAATCTGGTTCAGCGTTTAAATTTAATTACTTTGATAATTCTAAAATTAGCAAATTATTAGAAGGTGATTTAAATAATGCAACTGAACAAAAAATTAAAAACTTTATTACTGATTATTTAAATGAATTAGCTAAAAATGAAAAAGCAGATTGGCTTGAAAATGGCTTAATAGCCATGAAAGATGGAAAATTAGTTTTAAATAATTTAGAAAAGCCTTATTATGCAAAACCAAGTGACAATGTTAATGACATTATTAATAAAATGATTGCACAATATAGTTCTAATACACTTTTAAATAACATTCAATTTTCTTCTATATTTAATGGAGATGTAGCTGGTTATAAAATTGGTGATATTCAAAAAAGAACTCCTCAATCATCAGCATTTGTTTCACAAGGTGATTTTGGTGATAATAAAATAATAAGAACTATTGTTAAAAAAGATCATTATTCAAAGTCAGAAAGTTATTTTGGTATAAGAAAAGCATTAGAGTCTCTTAATTTAAAAAAAGAAAAGGTTGATAAAATAGTAAACGCTTATTTAAATACAAATGCAACTGATTCTCAAGTTTTTATAAGTCCAGCTTTCTTTAAAAGAGTTTTAAAATCAAGAGGACTTTGGAATGATAAAATAGATTTAGCTTATAAAATTGCTCAAGGTCAAGTTGTTGGCAATATTGATAGTTCAATGCACACATTATTAGGTGCACTTAAACCATTTTACACTGGTAATCGTTTTGATCAAGAATTAGGTATTCAGGTTTTTGAACAAGTAAAATGTTCAATGATGCCTTTATTTAAAACACTTATAGCTGATAGTCCTTTATTGTTAGAAAAAGCTGAAGAATTAAAAACTAAAAGAGCAGACATGATTGCCTTTGACTCTTCTTTTAAAGGGTTTCTTGGATATAGAGATGAAGTTGGTGCAGAACCAATACAAGATAATGTTATTGAATTAAGTACTGATAATTTTGGTATTCAAGTTGAAAATCCAAATCACATTGATAGTGGAAATGATGCTACTAGACAAATGAAAATGCAAATGGTTGGAACAATAGATGTTTCAAAAACCTTTAATGGCACTTCTGGTCAAGTAATTCGTGATACTATATTATTAATGGAGGCAACAAATATTACTGAGTCATTAAATGAACTTAGTAGTGTTTTGTATGGTGAAGATAAAGCCAAATTCATGACTTTTGTTAAAGACATGATTACAAAACGTGGAGCTTCTATTAATGTTGAAGAAGCATTAACTATTGTTAAAAATGAGTTTTTACATGCTTTAGACAATGGTGTTTCATCTTCTCAAGTTGAAAACATGATTAGTAGTGTTTTTACAAATAGAGTTGTTAAACAAAAGTTTAAACGTGGAGGAAGTGCAGTTCAAGCAACTAGTTTAGGTTTTAAACATACAAATTTAAAAAAACAACAAGCTGAAATTACATCTATAGATGAAAAAGGTGAAATAGTTGTTATAAATGAAGCAGCATATAAATTGCAGTCTGGATTAAAATATATGGAGCCTAATCTAAAAACTGGAGAAACTGGATACATTGAATGCGCTATGCCTGCTGATAAAGCTCATTTTTTCAATAAAGATGGGTTTTTAAAAGATATTACTAAAATACCAAAAGAATTATTACAATTAGTTGCTTATCGTATTCCAACAGAACCAATGCACTCAATGATGGCTGTTAGGGTTGTTAAGTTTTTTCCACCAACAGTAGGTAATTTTATGTTATTACCATATGAAGTAACTACTCAACTTGGAGCTGACTTTGACTTTGATAAGATTTACTTTATTGGTAGAGATTTTCAAATGGCAGCAAATGGAGATTATAAGATTTATTCTTATAATGATGAGAATAGTAATAAAGCTAGATTACAAAGATTTAATGATTATAATGAATATAATATTGAAAATGGTAACCCAACCATTAGTTTTAGTGATTTTTCTGAATTATCAATACCATTACAAAATAGTAAAGGTGCTAGAGATAATGAGATTGTAAACAATTACCTTAAATTATTAACAAGTATTGAAAATTTACCATCATTAGTAAAACCTTCAGGATTTAGTGAAATGAAGGAATTTAAAGAAAGACATTTTGGTAAAAACGAAACAAAGCCACATGTTTTCTTTACTCCTAGAAGACAAAGATCATTAAAGAGAGAAAACCATACTAGTAGAATTTTAAAAGGTATATGGGCTTTACATATTTCTGGACATTCATATGCTTCATTAATGCCTTTAGCAATAAACAGGACAGAGTTTTCTAATCATAAAGCAGTTAGGTTTAATAATATTGTAGAAAATGCATTAAATAACTTGTATAATGTTGATAAAGATATTATTGCAGAAGTTATAGCTGCTGTTGAAGCTGCTGTTTTAGATGATGTTAAAAATCCATTATTAGAAAAATTAAACATTAATGCTCAAACAAGTAATGTTTTAGCTTTAATTTTAAGAGCTGGGTTTAATTTAAATACAATGATGTTATTTAGTTCTCAACCTGTAATAAGGGAGCTTTCTAAAAAACTACTTAAGAATAGAAAAAACATTAGAAGTAATACTGATGAATATCAAACAGTTCAATCTGTTATTGATTCTAAATTAAAAGTACTTAATAATCTATTAGAAAAAGAAGATCTTATTAATAATAATAATTTTCTTAATTCAATAGAATATAATTCTTTAAAAAATCTTTCAGACGAAGATATCCCAACTAGTTTCTCATTAGATGATTCTGAAATGTTATCAACACTACAAAATAGAAAAAAAGAAAGTGAAAGTAGTCCTAAAGAATTAGCAATGAAATATGCTTTTCAATTAAAAGTATTAGTTCAATTTAAAAACTATCAATCAATTGCTGAGCCAGTTAGTAAGACTAATGAGTTTTTTGCTATAAATAAAGAAGTTGGACCTAATATTGAAGATATTATCCAAAAAAACTATGTATACAATGATTTAACAAAAGAAAATGCATTATTAACTGGATTTGATATTAATGAAATACCAACCTTAAAAGCAACTTGGGAAGCACATAAGAGTGCCCTAAAATACATGCAAACTTATTTTCCATTTTCAACAACTGCTTATAATTCAATTAAAAAAGAAGCAATAAGAAAGATATCTAATAAAAGTATAGCTAATGTTCCTATTAAAACAAGGAATTACATGAATAATTTTATTAGGATATTTTCAGATTATAAGTTTGATTTTTATAAAGAAATTTTAGATGAAGAAAAACTTGTTTCTAACTATTTGCCTTATGCTTTACAAAACATGTTTAAGCCGTTTTTTGCTGATGAAATTTTTACTGATGAAATTGGTTCTGTTTATCCTGATATTAGTATACCCTATTTTAAAAACAATGGGTTAAAAAATAAAAAATTAATGGAAAACTTATTTTTAAATAGTATTAAACCTATTTTAGATCCAAAAAATAAACATTGGTCTATTCAATTAAAAGCTAATAGAGTTTCATTACCAGAAAAAAACAATATAATTGACTCTTTTACTGCTTTATATCAAAATGAAAATACTCGAGAATTAGCAAAAGGTATAATTAAAAACGTATATTTGCATACTGGTATGCATACAGGTGTTAAATCAATTCATGGTATAATTTCACCAGAACTATTAGAAAAATTAGGTTATGATGATTATAGGAAAAAAGAAGTTTCAGACCTTAATTTTAATAAAAGAAGGTATAGTAAAGAAGAAAAGGATAGATTAATTGATCAGATGATAAGAAATAACCCAAAAGACTTTACAAGGGCTCCATATGAAGAAGGTATGTTTTTGGCAATTAATGTTAAAGGTAAAGATGGTAAATACAAACCACTTGAAATAATTAAAACAAATCGTGATTTAATTAAAACTGCAAAGAAAACAAAAGAAATGTATTTTGTAATTGATGATGTTGAAGAAAGTCCAGTATATATACGTGTTTATAATAAAATATTTAAAAAAGCTTTGTTTTATAAATTAATTAAAGATAATGAAAATAATGGAGATTTATCTTATAAATTAACAAGTCCTTTAGGTAGAAAAGCTTTTAAAATAGAAGCAAATCCATTTGAAGACATTATTAATTCTACATTACCAAACAATAATAATGCTAGTTTGCCTGAAATGGAAGATGGTAACGCTGAAGATCAAAAAACTGAAATGAATAAAAAGGCTAATACATTAGTCAATGATAGTGCACCTATAAATAATAGTGAGCCTACTTTTGGAGATGAATCTACTAGTTTTTCAGGTGATCCTTCTTATGGTGAACCTTTTTCAGGTGAACCTGGTGGCGGTCAAGATTCTCAAGACTTAACTAAATTTATTGCAAGTAAAAATAAGAAACAAGAAAATAACGAAGAAACTAACGAAGAAAGCTGTGGTACAGCACCATTCTAATGAAAAAAGGTTGTGTAACATATAGAAAGAATTCTAGGAATTCAGAATCATCTTTAAGAAATTTATTTATATCTCAAGAGATTATAGATAAGTATTCAAATATTTTAGATTTTACTAGCTTTCAAGCTGAGGTATCTAAACATACAGAAAATGCTAAAAAGATGGGGGTAGATAAAGGTAATTTGTTTACTCAAAGAACTATTATGACCAATGAAAAATCATATTATCAAGCAGCTCCTAATAAAGAAGCTTTTATAGCAATTGATATGGTTAATAATGGTAAATCTAATATTAAAACATTTGATAAAGAACTTGCTCAAAAAATACAAAATAAACTTGAAAAACTATATCCTGAAATTAAATTAAACATTACTAATAATCCTATATGGGAGAAAGGTAAAAATATATTTAATCAAGAAGATTATGATAATCAAATAGATTTTAGATTAAAAGCTGTTGAAATATTATTGTCAGATAAAGCTAAACAAATATTTGAAAAAGGAGAAAGGGCTAAATGGGATTTAAATAAAATACTTACTGAACTTGCTATACCTAAAGAACAAAAACAGATTATATTAGATTTAGGCAAAACCAACATAGAAGACATTACTACTAGTTTATTATCTAGTTATAGTTATACTGTTAAGATTAATACTTCTAAAACTTCTTTTTCAGAAAAACAAATAAAAGATTTTCAAAATGATTATGGTGTTACAAGAGAAAAAGCAATAGAGTCTTTAGGTAATTATTCTGATAATGTCCCAAATACTCAATATTATTCAAATCTAACAGTACCAGGAGGTACTAATTATACAGAAAATGAAATAGCTACACCTGACATTACACCTAGTATTAAAGGTCACGCTCAGTTTAGTACTAATAATGGTATAGGATGGTTTAGAAGTGATGATAAACAAAGATTTACTACTTTTGATAGACAACTTGAACAAACTTTTGAATTAAATGGAGATATTTATAAAGAAGTAGAAGATGGATGGAATTTATCTAAGACTTATAAAAATGATAAAGAAATAAAATTTCGTGAATTTGAAAAAGCTGGTTTAGAAAAACAAGAACAGAACATAATTACACCAAAAACTCGTAGAATACTAGAATTACAATCTGATTTATTTCAGAAAGGTAGAGATAAAGATAACCTTATTAACAAAAGAGATCAATATTCTACTAAAGAAGATTTAATTAATGATGTAATAGGAAATACTAAAATAACTGAAGAAGAATTTGATGCACTTCCAGGTGAAATAATACCTACTTATTATAAATCAGTTGATTCTACTAATTTATCAAAAACATTTTCATCTGCACAAGATGTTAGAGATTCTGAAATGTATTCTGAAAAGCGTGGACATTATGTAACTAAAGTTTATAAAGGTAGAGAGATTGGTGGATTTAATTTATCATCAGGAGAGGTTTTTGTACAAAAGAAATTTGGAAAAAGAGATTCTACAGAAAACCAATTCTTACAACTCCTAAACAAAGACTCTAACTGGGTAACATTCTTTGTTAAATCTATTATACAAGATAGTGCTAAGAAAGGATATGAGAAAGTATTATTTCCTAGTGGTAATACAGCTAGTAAAGTTGAGGGACATACTACTTTAGAAGAGTTTAAGAAACAGAAAGAAAATAGAATTAAAGAACTTGAAGAACAAAATAAGAACTCAAAATTACTTTTAGAGGGAATAGAATTAATAACAGAAAGTGATTTTTATGAAAAAAATAATATGTTTTATGTTAGAAATAAAAAAGTTTCTGATATAACTTATGGAAGTTCTTCTAAAAAAAGAACAGAAGAAATTTTAAAGGAGCAAAAACAATCTTTAAAAATAAAAATAGATAACAAGGAAAAAAATGACACTGAAATAAACCAACTTAAACAAGAACTTGAGAGAGTAGAAACAGAAGGATTTGGAGCTTTAAAACCTATTTATAATTTCTATGAAAATACTGTAACTAATATTCTTAAAAAACAAGGGTATTCTCCTCAACAAGTTACAGATGAATATGGTAATACTTGGAATGAAGTTACTATACTGCCAAAACAATTAAATAACATATTACTTCAAAGAAATGAAGCTAATAAAATTATAGGTCAAGCTAACATTAAAGCTATGTCAGTTCTTGTTGATGCTATTAATCAAAAACAAGATACTTTGCCTCATGAATATGCACATCATTATATTTCATGGTTTAGAGATACTGCTATTGTTCAAGAAGGTATTAAAAGATGGGGTAGTGAAGAAGCATTAGTTCAATCTATTGGAGAACAAGTAGTTGAAAGAAAAGGTGAAGCTTTAGCTTGGTGGAAGAATTTTATTAAATGGATAATGAATGAATTTAGTTCTTTATCTGAATTAAAAAGAGATGAAATAACTAAAGTATTAACAGATGCTTTTTTAACAAGAGAAAATCTTAATACCTCAGAAAAACAACAACAAGCTAAGCCAGTACAAAAAGGACCTACAAAATCTAATGAATCTGGTCAAATGAAAATGTTTCAGTTAAAAGAAGCTGAAAATAAAAGAAAACAAATGACTGAAGAAGCAAAACAATTGCTTTATCAGTATGCTAAAGTTAATGGAATTAAAATTGAATATGTTGATCAAGTTCTTGATGATAATGGCAATGATGTTGTTTCATTTTATGATAATGTTAAAAAGGTTATACAAATAAACAAAAATCTTGCTGATGACTCTACTTTACCTGAAGAATTAGGTCACCATTTGTCATTAGCATTAGGATTAGACCATGTTTTAATTAAAAGAGCATTAAATTTAATAGGAAGACTAGATTATAAAAACTTATTAGGACAAGATTATGTTGATGCTTATGAGGGTAATACTGATTTATTAAAATTAGAGTATCTAGGTAAACTAATATCTAAGCAAATAAACAATCCTAAGCTCCCAGATGAACTTAAATCTGAAAATGGTGTAAAGATATGGGAAACTATTAAAAATGCCGTAAAAGCCTTTATTAAGCTTTTTAAGGGCAATAATAATCTTGAGCAAGAGTTAGACAATGTTGTTAATGAATTATCATCTATGATAAATAGTGGTAAAAATGTTAATAATAATGGAGATGGTGGTCTTAAAGTTAAAATGTGGCAAATAAACAACAATGTTTCTGGGTCTAAAACTGATAAAAAGTCAAAACTTGTAAGTCAAGAATACAGATCTCAGTATATCTACTTTAAAAGAAGAATTGTTGAATTAGAAAGAAAGAATAGTAAAATAAGAAGTGAAGCTAGTAAAACAAATTCTGATTATAGGAATAACGTTGTTTTCTTAAGAAATGTTTCTGACATTGCAAAAATACAATCTGCTTTAGTTCAGGCAGTTAATGAAAATAATCAGTTGGAGTTAATGGAGTTATCATATGAAATTATAGATAATATCAAACAAACTATTGTTAAATTTGGAGAAACCAATAATCCAGATTTAAGTAAATTAGATAAAACATTAGAGGTTTTAAACCTTTTTTCAAACTATGGTCCAGTAAAAACAGATGTATATGAATTAAAGAAAAGTATTAACAAATACCTTGTTGCTTATGCTCAAAAAGCAGCAGTAGCTTTAATTGGTAAAAATGTACCTAAAGAGGTTTTTGAAAAAGAATTTATTGATACTGATATAAACTTCTTAGAAAAAGGTTTTGGAACACTAGCTTCTGTTCAGAATTATGTTGCAAAAACTGCTGGTTTGTTAATTAAAAAATATCAAGCTATTGAAGAACAAGAAAATAGAGCTTCTTATGAAAAAATTAGTGCAGCTGTTGAAAAGTTAACTAAATATGCAAAAAACAATGGAATTCCTCTTAAAAACATGTATGATATTTTTATACAAAACTTTAAGAATACTACAGTTTTAACAAAAGAATTTAACTCTGATTTTTATAATTTAATTCAAAAGATTTATGAAGACAAATCTAAGGATCCTAATACTGCTATAAAGAAAATAGCAACTTATGATGCAAATAGACCTGCTGGAGACAGATGGGTTCCTAAAAATAGAACTCTTTATGATAATAAAGAATATAAACAAATTAGAAGTACTCCTGAATTATGGGCATTTTATAATTTCTTTAAAGATACAATGAAAGATTTGAATGATAATTCAATTCCAATAGTTGCATTAAATGAAAACTTTATACCAAACATGCGTGAAAAAACATTGATGAGTATTTTTAAATCAGATGATAGTTTTCAAGAGAAATTTAAAGGTAGTATATCTAACATTTTAGGATTAGAACCATTTGCTAATGATGAATCTAAAGATTATCTATTTGACAGTGATTTGATGAAAAATCAAATTCCTTTAAAATATTTAGCTAGCATATCTGCTGACTCTAAATCTAAAAATTTAGGTGAAATACTTTTAAGATTTTCTTATTTTGCTAATTCATATAAAAACATGAATGAGGTTTTACCTCAAGTAAACTTATTAAAAGAAATTGTTGATAATCAAGAATTTATTAAGTCAAATAATGATAATTCAGTAACTAGTGGTTCTAATACAAATACAGGTGCTATAGTTCAAGCTTTTATAGACATGCAAGTTCTTGGAAAGAAGAAAAATACTGATACTTTTAAAATAGGAGATACTACTATTCCAGCTGGTGCATTTATTGACTGGATGATGAAATACACTTCTTTATTAAGAATTGGATTAAACCCATTTAATGCTGTTTCTAACGTAGCTATTGGTAATGTTTCAAACATTATAGAAGCTGTTGGAGGAAGACACTTTAATGTTGGTGGTTATATGAAAGCATTAAGTACTTATACAAAAGACTTTGCATCTTCAAAATCAAAAACTAATATGTTATCTAAAATATTCAATCCTTTAATTGAAATGGATGATTATGAAAATTTAGCAAAATTAAAACTTGGTAGTCAAGAATGGTATAGCTTTGTTACAAATAGAGAAAGACTTGAAAACTTAATGTATGCTCCTCAACGTCATGGAGAACGTCAATTACAGACTTCTACAATGATTGCTATATTTAGAAAACAAAAAGTTACTACTAAATCTGGAGAAAGCATATCAATGTGGGAAGCTTTTGATGAAAATGGTGTTTGGAATGAGTCATTAATGGGATATAAACTAAGTAATGATGAAATATTTAAAATGACTAGCAAAATACATGCTGTTAATAAAATGATTCATGGTAGATATTCTGCTAAAGATGCAGCTGCACTTACTCAAAATGCTTATTTTAGAGCTGTATTTCAGTTTAAAAAATGGATTCCTGCAGCTATAGAAGCAAGGATTGGAGGTAAAAGGTCTGATAATATTTTAGGAGATACAGAAGGTAGATATCACACTTTAGGAAGAAAGGTTTTAGGTAAGTTAATTCCAGGAAAAGAATTTAACCCATTTGTAGCATTATATAATTTAGCAATGCCTTTAATTGCTTCAGAAAAGCTTATAAAGAGTGGTAAATTTACTGAAACTGATGTTTATAACATGCGTAAAAACATGTCTGAACTAATAATAATAGCTGCAATAATGTTATTTAAAGCTGGATTTGATGATGATGATAAAAAGAAAAAAGCATCTTATAAATATACTATGCGTATTTTATCACAACTATCTAAAGACGTTACTTATTTTTATGACCCTCAAGAAGGATTAAATTTACTTGGTAGTGGTGCTCCAATTTTAAAAACAGCTGGAGATATACGTAAAATGCTTTGGACAATACCAGCTATTTGGACTGATGATGATGAAATTAATCGTGGTAGACATAAAAATGAAGATCCATTTTATGCTGCATCAACTGATCTTTTACCTTTGTACAAGCCATTTGCAGATTTTGGTAGACTTTGGAATACAAGTTCTTATCAAGAGATAAAATAGATAACGGTAAGAAATTTTTTTTAACGGCAGGAAATTTTTTTTAAAGGGGAGTTCAGTAATGATCTCCCCTTTTTGTTTTATAAAATTAATAAATAGAATGACACAACTAAAAATAGTTGATATAAAAGTTGTTCAAAGCCAATATTTATAAATAATTGTCTTAAACTTCTAGCATTCCATAGTTTATTGTTTATGCTATTCATTATAAAAGAAATAATTGTATGTCCAATAAAACAAATTAGTGGAAATAACAATAATACTTTTGGTATATTATTGCCATGATATATGTTGATTACAATGTAAGCAAATATAAATGAGCAAAACCCAAATGAATAAAACAATGAATGTTTAAATATTGATTTTAAATTTACATTTCCATGTGAATCAGATTCAGATTTACATAAAGCAAATTCAA
>Ga0209358_10002636_pt1 | contig 13558 bp, 6 predicted proteins | sample LauGreFa1BDMLBSN_2_FD_187574 | JGI IMG/M metagenome (GOLD analysis project Ga0209358, IMG submission 187574) | Freshwater lake microbial communities from Lake Michigan, USA - Fa13.BD.MLB.SN (SPAdes) (version 2) | ecosystem: Environmental > Aquatic > Freshwater > Lake | place: Lake Michigan, USA... | reverse complement strand
GGCTAATCCTTTTTGATAACTGTTATAGGCAGTTGATATTTGTTTAATGGGTGGTATTAATTGTGAAGCTAGTCCAAAAAAAGTTATAAAGAGCGCTCCGGAAAGTTCGCCTGCAAATACAAGAGTGCCGCCGTAATACAGTATTAGCATTAAAATGGCAGTAACTACAATTTCAGATAAAGGCGATGTTAAATCGTTTTTTCGATAAAGTGCTACGGATTCCTTATAAAATTGCTGATTATGGTTTTGAAAACTTGAACGCATATAACGTTCACCAGTAAATCCTTTAATGATTTTTAATCCGCCCAAAGTTTCTTCCATTGTGCTTATAAGCTGACCTAAAGTGCCTTTGCTTTTTAAAGACTGTTTACGTATTCGACGGCCTAGCAGGGCTATTAAAACTGCTGGCAGGGGGATTATTACAAGAAATATAACGGTAAGCTTGACACTAATCATTACCATCATACTTAAAATAACGATTATGGTTAAAGGTTCGCGAAAAATCATTTCAAGGGTTTGAATAACACTCCATTCAATTTCCATTACATCTGTTGTCATTCGGCTCATCAAATCACCTTTGCGTTCATTGGAAAAATAACTTAGGGGTAAATCAAGTGTTTTTTTATAAAGCTGGTAGCGTAAATCTTTTACAATTCCGTTACGTAAGGGTGCTATAAAAAACATAGCGAGGTAGCGAAAAATATTTTTAATAACGCTTAAAATAAAAATGATGATGGTCATAATCAATAATGACTTTAAAGGACCGATATGAGCAACCCAATAGTTTATATAATACTGAATGCGTTCTTGAACAAAACTAAGCGTAACGCCTTTAGATGGCATAGATTTTGTAGCCCCATTTGAAAACAAAAGTTCTAAAAAAGGCGCTATTAATGCAATAATAAGCGCACTACTTAAAGCAAATAAAATATTACATAAAATATTTAAAATAACATGAGAGGCATAGGCCCTAACATAAGATCGAATGGCGGATTTAAACCTCATCAGTGAGCTAAATTACTATAAATCAATTACATTTACACTGTGGAAAGCATACGGCAGCAAAAAGTAAATAAGTTAATAGCTTTAGAATTAGCAGAACTCTTGCGTCAAGAATCTAAAGGCTATTTTTTGGGTGCATTTATTTCCGTTACAGGTGTTCGTATAAGTCCGGATCTGGGTTTTGCAAAAGTTTATGTGAGCATTATGCAAGAACCCTTACGTAAACCGGTTATGGAATTACTAACACAACATCAGTCCTATATTCGAAAAAAACTTGCATTAAAGGTTGGCAAACAATTACGTGTGGTGCCGGAGTTGCATTTTTATATTGATGACTCGCTCGATTATGCACTACATATTGACACGTTATTAAAAAAGTAATTTGAAACAGCTGAGCGTTTTTATAGCCAGGCGGTATTTAATTTCTAAAAAGAAGACCCATGCTATTAATATTATTAGCTGGCTTGCATTAGGTTCTATTGCAGTAATAACGGCAGCACTGGTAATAATTTTGTCTGCTTTAAATGGTTTAACCGGCTTAGTTTCTAATATCTATAATGCACCAGAGCCGGATATTCGTATTAGCCCTAAAACCGGCAAATATTTTATTCCCGATGCAGCATTTTGGAATTATTTAAATACCTATCCCCGGGTTCGGGCAGTTTCAAAAGTTTTAGAAGATAAAGCGCTTATTCAAAAAGACAGCCGTCAACTTTTAGTAAATGTAAAAGGCGTGGATCAGCATTTAACGAAGGTTGTTAATATAACTCATCATATAATTGAGGGGTATAGCAACTGGGATTCTAATGCAGTATTTATTGGAAATGGTATTGCCAATGCCTTACAGTTGGATTTAAAAAACGACTTTAGCAGCTTACGCTTGCTGAGTCCTAAATTACAAGCTGCTTTACCTTCTGAGCAGGGCTTAAACGAATTATACATTAAACCAAAAGCTATTTTTTCTTTAAATGATGATTTTGATTATACCTATGTTTTTGTGTCCCTTAATAAAGCCCGCGAATTATTTGATATCACATCTTCGATTACCGCTGTTTATGTTGCCATTGATGCAGAGCAAAGCAAGAGGTTTCAAACAGAATTTAAAGCCCAATGGGGCACTTATTTTAACGTAACAGATCGTAACAGTGCCAATGAAACCCTTTTTAAAACATTGGAGTCTGAAAAATTAATGACAGTTATAATTTTGGGTTTTATAATGGCAATTAGTGTGTTTAATACAATTGGTGCCATAACAATGTTAATTATGGAAAAAAAGAAAGATATTTTAACCTATTTAGCCATGGGAATGGATTTAAGTCGAATACGTAAAATTTTTATGTGGGAGGGGATTCTTATTACAGGAACCGGCTCTATTATAGGGTTAACACTAGGAATTGTATTTTGTGCCTTACAGCAGCATTTTCATTGGATTAGTTTTGGGAATGACGCCGTTATACCCTATTATCCTGTTGAAGTTAAATGGCAAGATTTAGTTATGTTATTTGTATTAATAATGGGTTTAAGCGCCATCTCAGGGCTTTATCCAATTCGATTTTTTACAAAACAATTTAATTCCAAAAAATAATTTATTTAATGTATTTTTTATGGTTTTGACATGTAATGGAAGTACTATCGTTAATATTTTAGTTTAACAATACTCATAAAAATGCATTAAAAATTTCTATTTATAATGGTATTTATTTCAAACACATGTTTGAATTATTAAAATGGATTTTGCTAATACGCATTACATTAATTCTTTATCGAATTAAAGTAACGTGCCCCATTTTATTATATACCGCGCCTTCATTGTCTTTATAGCGTAATCGGTATACATATACGCCTTCTTTGGCAAATTCACCTTTTATAGTACCATCCCATCCTACATTAGGATCTTTAGATCGGAATAGAGACTGGCCCCAACGATCAAAAATCTCTAGTTCAAAAGTTTTAGAGTCTAATCCATAGGATGTAAATACAGGTTTGAAAACATCATTTAATTCATCATCATTGGGCGTAAAGGTATTCGGCACAAACACATTAAAGTCATTCCGAACTTCTATAAATTTTGAAATTGTGTTTTTACATCCTTTAATGCTTTCAGCCGTTAATAAAACCTCATAACGACCTATTTTAGGAAAGCTAATTACAGGATTAACTGTTGTAAAAGTATCTGCAAGCCCAACAATTTTCCAAAGGTATTTATGATGACTCAGAATTGTTGTTAAGTTATTCATTTGTACTGTAGCATCCGAAATAAAGACCTCATCTGCAAAAGTAAAATTGGGCTTAGGATTTTCATATACATTTATTGCTGTTGAAACACTGGTTGTAGGTGCAACACAACCATCTAAACTGGTATAACGGTATGTTGCCGTATAGCTTCCGGGTGCAGTATAGGTATGAACAATACTTAATTCTGTTTTAGGCTCCGATCCATCACCTAAATACCATTGCCCTGAACCCCCACTGTTGTTTGGAGTAGTAAGTAAAACATCCAAAGGCACACAACCCTCGGTTTTATTACTTGTAATACTTATTGTAGGTATTTGAGCTACTTTAATCAACAAGGCTGTTGTATCGGGGCAGAGCGATGCTGTAGGCATAGAATGCGTTTGGTATATTAATAAGTTTTGACCAATATTGGCTTTTTCAGGATCAAACACTGCGCCCATTAAACCTGGACCAAACCAAGTTCCTCCAACATTTTTTACATATTGATTAAGGTTAAAAGGCTTATCAGATTTTTGGCAATAAATATTTTTTTCAGGATATTTAGCCAAATCTGCCGAAACAAAAGATTCAATACTAATTGTAGTTTGAACATAGGCTACGCACGGACCAGCAGTTATACTATAGTTTACAACATTATTTCCTATAACGCCTTGGCCCGGATGAAAGAGACCTTTATTAGTTACTGCAGAATTGTTGGCACCTCCAAAGTATCCGCCTACGGGAGATACTTGTAACTGAACGGGTCCGGCAGTATTACAAAATGGCCCAACTTGAGTAACAGCCGGATTGGCTAGTGAAAATACGTTAACAGCTACGGTAGAATGATCAGGACATAAACCACTGGGTACAGAAGCGGTATTATAATTCAACACAAAACTACCAGAGCCCGTGGCATTGGGATTAAAATTACTACCGGTTATTCCAGGACCAGACCAAATGCCACTGGGGTTTGCGGTTAATGGTTGTAGATTCAACACGGCATTGGTATTACACTGATCGGGAACTTTTCCTGTGATAGCTGCAGATACAAATGCTTCTATGCTTATGTACTTTGTATTGGATGCAAAACAGGTATTTGTTCCAATAACGTATTGTATGGCATTTTGTCCTACACTACATAAAGATGGCGTTAACAAACCGGAGGCACTTAAATACGAACTTGAAATCCAATAGCCTGTATTTGGACTAACAGACATTTGAACAGCAGCATTTTTAGAACAATATGGGCCTACCATAGCAATATTGGGCACCGGTGGATTATATACATCCACTGCAATAGTTCGTGTATCGGGACATAAGGTTGTGTTTGGTGTTGAAACCCGATTATATATTAATGTGTATGTATTAGTAGGTAAGCCTACAGGAAAAAACACATTATTTGTAATGCCGGGACCACTCCATGTACCATTTGCAGTAAACTGAACAATATTCATTAAGCTAAATGGATTACTGTTAACACAAAGGTTTGGCACTGTACCACTGATAGATGCCGAATTAAATTCAGAGGGGTATATTATGGTTGCTCCAATATTTTGACAAGGTCCAATAGTAACTGAATATCCAACGATACTGTTTGTTGGAATAGCTAATGATGGTGTTACTAAGCCACTTGTTGGATTTATAGCTGCATTAGCCCATGTTCCACCCGGAGGATTTACCGTCATGGTAAACGGCGCGGCATTATTACAAAACGGCGGTGCTGGTGTAATTTGCGGAACAATAGTATTTGTTACTGGAATACTAAGTGTGCTGGTTGAAGGGCATACCGTTGGATTAGGATTAGATGTGGTATTATAACTTATAATATAATTTCCTGTAGATAATCCAAAAGGATTAAAACTGTTTGTATTTACGCCAGGTCCGCTCCAAATACCTACAGTGCTTTGTACAATATTCATTAAGTTAACCGGTGCGTTTGTTACACATAGCGGTGAAATGGATGATGTTAAGGTAGAAGGATTGAAATGGGATACTTGATATGTTGCAGTCTGTTGGGCGACACACGTATTAACAGCTGTGCTGTAAGTAAAGGTGTTAACACCAATGGTTATAGACGGAGAGCCTGGATTCAACATTCCGGTACTTGGATTAATGGGATTTGCAGTACCTGTAATACCTGTAAAAAACGTGCCTCCTCCTGGATTTACAAGTATTTGGTAGGGCAGTGCATTATCGCACATATTGGGTATGGCTGTAATGGTTGGTGTGGCAGGATTAACCGCCGTAATAGCCATTGTCCGGGTAACAGGGCAATTTACAACACTGGGTGTAGCAACAACCGTATATACAATGGTGGTTTGTGTGCCCAAGGGAACGGTTGGGCAAATAATGGTATTTTGTAAATTACCCATACCGCCAGAAAGCCATGTTGTGGGTGTCCAGCTATATGAATACTGAGTTGGAGATGGCGGACTTGTAAAAGTTAAGCCGGATGGTATACAATTACCTTGACACAAGGTAGGTGAATTAGGGCTTAAGGTGAAGTTAAAAACAAACGCCTGAACATTAAATCCTGTAGAATATAAACAAGATCCATCAAAAGTATTTACAGTGTAATTTCCTGCAGATAAACCCTGAAGTGTAACCGAATTTAAAGCTGTAGGATAAAGTGAATAACTATAGGGTGGTGTAAACGTCCCATTATTAACTACAGAATACGAGTTAACACCCGGAGGCGCACCGTTTGCAGGAGTCATAGACAATACCGCGGTTCCATTATTACCACCCGGACAAACATAACTGATATTGCTAACGTTCATAATACCCGGCTGAGAGGCCATCAGGGTAAAACTAATTTGTGCATTACAGTTTTGCAGGTTTGTATAGGTAAGATTAATAACAGCCCCCGGACTTGGATTTAAAACGGTATAACCTGGCGCGGTACCCACAGTACCTTGTACAGGCGAATTACCGTTGTACCACTGGAAATTTGTTCCACCGGTGGTATTCATATAGGCCTGTCCGTTACAATAGGGTTTGTATTGGTTAATAACTTGTGGAGTTCCTGTAGTAACAGCTACAGTAGCAGAAGCTGTTCCGCACAAGGCATTTCCGGCACCGGCAATGGTAACACTGTACACGCCTGCCGGTAAATTATTGGCAACCGAAGAGGTTCCTACAACACTGTTTGAAGCATTTGTCCATGTATAAGTATATCCCGCCCCACTTCCAGCACCCTGCACGGATGCGGTACCGCTTGCCCCTCCGGGACAGGTTGTTCCCGAACCAATTCCTGCTATCATAACGGTTGTGGTATTTAACTGCGAAATTGAACTTAATTGACAGCCTCCGGAGGAAGTTAAATTTACAGTATACGATTGTCCGGGAATGGGATTGGTTATTGTTATAACAGCTGTAGTACCCATTGGAGGTGGTATGGGACCATTAGGCCCTACCCACTGATAAAAGTTATACCCTAAAGGCGCATTTATTTGGGCCACTCCCGAACCAGCACAAAATGAAACAGCACCGGGTATCGGGCCACCCGGTAAACCACCTAATCCAGGGGATATATTTTGTCCTCCGCAAATACAATCAATGTAAGTGGTTCCCCAATGTCCTCCAAAATTACAGTCGGCAGTCCACATTTCAATAGTAACACAGCCACCTATATATGGCGTTAAGTCAATAGACTTAGTTTGCCAGTTACTCATAACACCATATCCGCAGGGTGTAAAAGTTACATTAGCTAAGGAGCCGCAATTGGCGGCTAAGGTCATAGACGAACACGAAGCTACGGTATTTCCATTACAGGCATTTAATACTCTTAGGTATAATCCCGGCTGATCACAACAACTATGTCCAGGGTTTTCCCAAAAGCCTGCAAATGCAAACTGAAACAATGCATTGGCCTGTGTAACGGGAAAGGTTTGAGCCATTTTGTTTCTAGAATAATTGGCACTTTGCCCTGAATTTATTTTTGCAACCCGGCTGCCTCCAAATGGAGAATTACCTAAAACAAATGAGCAATTACTTCCGCTAAAATTTAATGGCGTTGTAACAATGTTAAATTCATTAGCGCCAAGGTTATATGGGGTTCCTAAGGCATTGCAATTATATCCGGCATTTGTTGCATAATTGCCATATAAGGTCCAACCTTGCACAGCAAAAGCATTTGCGGCACCATTGTAAGCTCCGGGGGCAGTATTTTCAAAACCCTCATTTACACAAGGGGCAACATATACTTGGGCGCCGCCTCCCATTTGTTTTTGATTTGATGGTACCTGCGGTATGGTATTTTCAGTTATAGGTTTTAGCTGATACTTCGTGTTAATAAATTCACGCCTGAGATGATTTATATGTCCATTCAATTCCCAAGCATCAATTTTCCCGGTTAATTCGGCACGAATTGCGCTTTCATTAAAGCCTTTAAGCGAATCCTTATAAGATTTATTTTTTTGATCGAGTAAATTACCAGTTAAATAATCTTGGTTTTTAATAAACTCTTCTTTTGGCGTTCCAACCTGTGCAATGCTTTTGGTGGTAAAAAGCAAAATTGCACCCATTAAAAACAATGTTTTATTCATACGGTATGAATTTAATAGATTTTAGTAATACCAAGGCATTTATTCACTCAATTTACCTCAGGTTTAACTAAATATTTATAAAATTTCAAAGCAATTATTGATCGGTACTTTGTAAAAGCAAAAACGAACCTGTTTTTTTAAACCAATTTCCCTCGAGGTCTTTAAATTGGATGTTATAGATATAATTATCTTGAGGGGCTTTAGATCCGTTTGGGTTTGAGCCATTCCAGCCGTAGATGGGGTTTTGAGTAGAGAAGAGGAGTTGTCCCCAGCGGTTGTATATGGAGAAAGTGTAGGAGTTAAAGTCTATGCCGTAGGTTGAGAACACGGGGATAAAGAGGTCGTTGAGGTTATCGTGATTAGGAGTAAATACATTGGGTACAAAGATGTTGAAGTTGTTTTTAACTTCTATGATTTGAGAGGTTTGGTGTTTGCAGCCGTCACGAGATACGGCCAAAAGGGTAATGGTGTATATGCCCACATCGGGGAGTGTAATTATGGGATTAACCTGAGTGGAGGTCAGGTTTTGGTTAAGGGACCAGGAGTAATGGTTTTGGGCTAACAGGGTGGAGTTGTTAAGGAGTTGGAGGGTTGGGTTAGAGATGGATACGGAAGGATATTGGGGGTTAAAATTAGCGGTAGGGGCATTGTAGACCTCAATGGGCACGGAGAATGCGCTTGCGGCGGCACATCCGTAAGGGGATCGGAACTGTGCGGTTATGGTATATACACCGGGTGCGGTAAAGGTATGGGCACAGGCCATGCTTTTAAGCGTAGCGGAGCCGTCGCCGAAGAACCATTGGGCTTCACCGGTAAGGGCACCGGAGATTGCGGCATCGAACTGTACTTCAAGTGGGGCACAGCCTTTGTAGAGATTGCTCAGTAAGGTAAGAGTGGGAGAGGGTTCCACGCGGATACGCAGGGCGGAGGTATCCGGACAAAGGGAGGCCGTAGGCATGGAATGGGTTTGGTAAACGAGCAGATTACCATTACCGAGGTTTGCGTATTTGGGATTAAACAGGGATCCGGACAGGCCGGGACCAAACCAGGTGCCATTGGTGTTTTTAACTACCGCTTCAAGATTAAAGGGCTGGTCGTTGAGGCAAAACACCATAGGGTAAGAGTTGGTGAGATCGGCACTTACAAAGGTTTCAATATCTACGGTAGTTTGTGCAAAGGCGATACAAGGGCCGGCGGCGATGCTATAGCTTACGATATTATTTCCGGGCACGCCCAGTGCGGGGCGGAACAAACCGGAGGGGTTAACCGCACCGGAGTTATAACCGCCGAAGATGCCACCCAGAGGGCTTACCTGAAGCTGCACAGGCGGGGCATTGGAGCAGAATGGTCCTGTAGGATTAATGGAGGGCAGTGCCAGAGAAAAGACACGAACCGCTACGGTGCTGTGATTGGGACATAAACCGGAAGGCGAGGTGGCGGTACTGTAGGTAAGGGTGTAAAGTCCGGCACCGGTGCTTGCGGGCACAAAATTAGCACCGGTAATGCCCGGTCCGGACCATATTCCGGAAGCATTAAGGGTAATGGGCGAGAGATTAAAGGGGGCATTATTATCACAAAGATCAGGAATGCTGTTAAGAATAGCAGAGGACACAAAGGCTTCTACATTAAGGAGCTTGGTGTTTTGGTTATTACAGGTAGCCGTTCCCACCACATACTGCACGGGATTACTGCCAATTGCGGCCAGGGATGGGCTAAACAGCCCCGAGGTATTAAGGTAAGAGGTGGGCATCCAGGTGCCGGTATTGGGACTAACAGAAAGTTGTACAGGCGCATCTTTACTGCAAAAAGGGCCAACCTGACTGATTATGGGCACGGGAGGGTTAAGCACAAAAGCCTGAATGGTTTGTGTGTCTGGACACAATGAGGGGTTAGGGGAAGAGGTAGTGCTGTAAGTGAGGTTATAGGTATTGGTAGGCAGACCAAAGGGATTAAAGGAGTAGGCGCCCACCACGCTCATACCGGACCAGGATCCGTTAAGGGTGCTCTGAACAATACCCATGAGGTTAAAGGGCTGTTGAGAGACGCAGAGGTGCGGCACAGTACCGGAGAGTGCCGCGGAGTTAAACTGAGATACGTTTAGGTTTACGGTATTGGATGCCACACAGGTACCCTGTCCGGCAGTATACAGTACGGTACTGGTGCCTATAGGACACATGGAGGGGGTCATGATACCGGTTGCGGATACACCCGAGTTGAGAGACCATAATCCGCCCGGTGGAGAGGCGCTGAGGCTTAATGTACCCTGTGTATTACAAACCTGAGGCACAGCAACCAGTGTGGGTGTTGGGGGATTAAATACGGGTATGGTAATGGTGGTAAAAGCGGGACATACGGAGGCAATGGGAGTAGACTGGGTGCTGTAAGTTACCTGATAGGTTCCGGTGTTTAGGCCATTGGGTGTAAAAGATCCCAGGGCATTAACATAGGGTCCGCCGCTCCACACACCGGTGAGTGTGGTTTGTACAAAGTTCATCAGGTTAAGGGTGGGGTCTTGTACGCAAAGAGTGGCAAAGGAGCCTGTAGTAAGGGCTGGGGTATTAAACTGAGAGATGGAGAAAGCGGCGGTGTTTGAAACGGCACAAGAGCCAATGGTTACGGCATAGGTAACCGTATTGGTGCCAATGGCTGCGATATTAGGCGAGAGCTGTCCGGTGGAGGTTACAGCTGCATTACCCGACCAGGTACCGCCCGGTGGAGAAGCCGTAAGGCTGATGGCGCCAAAGGTATTGCACAACGGGGGCGGCATGGTTAAGGTGGGCGTCATGGGGTTGTTAATGGTAACGGCCAGGGTTTGGGTTACCGGACAGGGATGAATGGTAGGCGTAACTGTAACGCTGTAAATGAGGGTAGAAAGGGTAAGGTTTACGGGTGCCAGAGGTGGAAAAATGCTGGTGTTTTGTGAAAGGGGCGACATTACCCCGCCCCCTACACCGGGGTTCCAGCTAAAGGTACAGGCATTGGGTGTTATACCACCTATTGAAAATGTATTGGTAGCAAAAAAATTACCCCCCTGGCATATCGTCGTGTTTGATGGCGCAGTAGTAAAACTGGGGTAGGGAATTACAGTTACGGTTGTTAATGCTGAACACGTATTACTCGGTGAAACCGATGTTGCAGAGGTTGCGCCTCGAACCGTAAAAGTTGTTGAAGTTGTGAAATTATTTAGCACTAAAAACGAATTGTTTGATGTAAATCCATTTGGACCAAACCAAGTAAATGAGGTTACCGCACTACTGGTGTTTAAACTTAAAGTGTTAGACTGGCCCGAGCAAATACGTCCCGAATTGGTAGGTGTAACAAGACAAATCATGCCGCAATTGGTTTGACCGGCGCCCGGAGCACCTGTATTAGTTTGACTAAAACTAATTTGTTGGTTTTGATTGGAAAAATTGGTAATTAGTAAAATATAAAACTGACCGGGTACTGCATTTTGAACGCGAAGGGTTTCGGTAGGTGCTCCTGAATAGCTGCACCCATTACTATTTGGATTTTGGTAGCCTGAGCCTGGAACCTGATTGGCGCCCGTTAGGGAATTACATGCTGTAGCTAAATTTGGAAAGGGCCCCCAACAAATAAAATCAATATCCCACGTAGCCGACATGGCAATTACCATAGGGCCAGACGTGGCAGCCTGAAAATAAAACCAAGCGGGATTGGGCTGCGAGCCTAAACACCCATAATTGGGCCCTTGTTGCGCCGAGCCTGCATTTACACCTGCAGGAAACTGCATGTTTTGCCCCGTGCAAAAAGGGGTTGCGTTATTGCAGGTGTTGTTTTGTCCAACCGCAATGAGTAATGTAAACCAAGAAATGCAAAAAAATAAAAACAATCTCATTTGGTATCAAAATATACGCATTTACCTTTTAAATTTTATATTATTTACTTTTTTTTAAGTGCTTTTTAAAAACTATAAAGATTGATTAGCCTTGTTTGCGTGAAAGAAACCGAAAAACAGCGCTTATAGTACTTAAGCCGACCATGCAAACAGATAATAATAAAATAGCAAAACCAATTATTAAAATGGTGGTTAATGGCAATGCAGACTCTAAAAACGGAAACATTCTGTTTAAAAAATATTGAGTTGCAAATAACCAAGCTAGAGCCAATCCCCATGCGCATAGGCCCTCTAAAAGGCTTTTTCTTAAAAACGGTTTACTGATATAAAGACGCGTTGCACCAATGAGGTGCATGGTTCTCACATCTTCACTATTTTCAACAATGGATAATTGAATTGTAGAACTAATCAGGTTTAAAGCAATAATTATTAGAATTGAACCTAAAAAAAACAAAGCATAGCTGAGGTATTTGATATTAAGATTTAAGCGGTCAATATAATCGCGCTCAAACATCACTTCAGAAACCCCATGCCAAGCTGAAATAGTACGCTGCAGGCTAGCTAAAATGGACGATTCTGTTGCATTTTCGGCGAGTCGAATTTCAAAAACATGATACAAGGGATTTTCATCTAAAAAAGCTAGAACATCTTCACCGAGATCATGTTTTAGTTGTTTGGCAGCAACTTCTTTAGACACACTAAATACGGTGTCAATTTGAGGCAGTTGATTTAGCGATTTAAAAATTGTGTGCAATTCAGAAGTTGAGGTTTTTGAATCAACAAAAACCTGCATGCGTATATCTTGTTTTACGGCTTGCTTAACATAACGTGCGTATGAAAAAACCACCGCTGTTAAACCTAAAATAAATAAAATCAAACTTAAACTCCAGCTTGTTTTCCAAGAAATTTTGAGTTTGTAAGCGCTCATACTGCAAGTTAAACGAAATGAATTTAGCCCAAACGGCCTTGTTTTAAATTAAATAAACAATGAAGTGTTAACGCTAGTGTAGTAAAAAAAGCATAATAAGCCCAACACTTATTCTGTACCAACCCCAAATTTGTAGTCCGTAGCGGGTTAACAGGCGAATAAAATATTTAACTGCAATAAGAGCAATACCAAACGCAATCAAATTACCTAACATAAAAATTATTAAATTATAATGAGATTCGGTTATTAAATGGAAGCCCTTTATAAGTGCACCGTCTTGATGCCATGATTTAATAAATAAACTGTAAAAAGTTACTGCTAGCAGTGTGGGTACTGCCAGAAAAAAACTAAATTCTGCAGCCTGTTGTCGTGACAGGCCCTGTTGCATACCCCCAATTAAACATGCTGCGGCTCTGCTTGTACCGGGCATTAAAGCCAAGCATTGCCAAAGACCAATTTTAAAAGCTTTTAAGCGCGTTACAGGTACAGAGGGCTGTTCCGGTTTTACAGGAAATATACGATGTAAAAAAATAAATACGATACCGCCGATAATAAGTGCAATGGCTATGGGTACGGGTTTTTCCAAAACTTGGTCAATAGCATCATCAAACAGTGCTCCTAACAGCAATGCTGGTATAACACCTATGGCAAGTGGAATATATACAGACAGGCTACTAAAAAAGTACGATTTATATAATACCACAATCGCCAAAATGGCGCCAAATTGAATGGAGACCTGAAACATTTTAACAAAACCGTCGTCTTGTATGCCAAAAAAAGTGCTCGTAAAAATCATATGGGCCGTTGAGGATACAGGTAAAAATTCAGTAAGCCCTTCGATAATTGCAATGCAAACAGCCTCTAAATACGACATTTAAAAAACTAGTGTTTATTAGATTCTGAATGAGATTGCCGGTACATAATACCAAATAAAATGGTTACAAAGCCAAGTAAGCAAAGAAGGGGCGCTATGGTTATACGCTGTGTACTGAAAATCTCAGGATTAAACAC
>Ga0209358_10002635_pt1 | contig 13559 bp, 12 predicted proteins | sample LauGreFa1BDMLBSN_2_FD_187574 | JGI IMG/M metagenome (GOLD analysis project Ga0209358, IMG submission 187574) | Freshwater lake microbial communities from Lake Michigan, USA - Fa13.BD.MLB.SN (SPAdes) (version 2) | ecosystem: Environmental > Aquatic > Freshwater > Lake | place: Lake Michigan, USA... | reverse complement strand
TGGAGGTTGTACTATATCTGGCATAGCTTCATCGTCGGGTTCTAGATATATACCACAGACAATGAATATGTCTTATGAATCTAATATGGTTCAAACAATGGGATGGAATGGAGTAGAAATCTATGCCTCAGCAAAACTTGGTAATGCTCGAGTTAGAGCATCTGTTTTAAATCTATTTAATGCCACAATGATGGAATATGCTGGTTATCCTATTCAAGATAATGCATTTAGATTCTCTGTTGCTTGGTCTTTTAATGATTAATTATATAAAATTACAATATGAGTAAAGAAGTTAGAGACATGTTTGCTTCCATAGCACCTAAATATGATACAGCCAATTCAATTTTATCATTTGGTATTCATCATATATGGAGGAATAAGACAGTTACACTCTCTGGAGCAAAAAAAGGGGATAGAGTACTTGATTGTGCAACTGGTACAGGCGATTTAGCTTTGGCATTTAAGAAAACAGTTGGTGATACTGGTTATGTTTTGGGAACAGATTTTTGTGCTGAGATGATGGAAACAGCACCTGCTAAATCTACAAAGAAACAACTACATGTTGATTTTGAAGTTGCTGATGCAATGAATCTACAATATGAAGACGATTCATTTGATATTGCAAGTATCTCTTTTGGAATAAGAAATGTAGATAATCCTATCATTGCATTATCTGAAATGGCACGTGTAGTAAAATCTGGTGGTACTATTGTTGTTCTAGAGTTTGGACAGCCCAAAGGGTTGTTTGGCAGCTTTTATTCATGGTATAGCACGTATATCATACCATATATAGGAGGCATTTTAACTGGCAATGCAGATGCATATCGATATTTACCCAAAACTGCAGCAGTGTTTCCTTGCCGAAAAGAATTCACAGATTTAATGCTTAAAACTGGATATTTAGAATCTGCAACTTTCTATTCACTTACTTTTGGCATTGCCTTTTTATATATAGGAAAAGTAAAATGATCAATAAAGTATTGTTTATTATACTTGTCTTATCTTGTTTTTCATGTTCTGAAAAAAAGAATTATATAGGAATTGATCCACAACAACATATTCGAATACTTACTGTTAATCAAGCTATTAAACCAGAAAACTATGATAGTAAAGTTCGTATAACTGGAAAAGTTTTTAAAGTGTGTAAAGAAGAAGGATGTTGGTTAGTTCTTCAAAATGGTAATGATAAAATACGTATGATATTTAAGGATCCTGCTATTGCTGCACCATTGGATTGTGAAGGAAAACAGCTAAAAGCAGAAGGTAAAATTGTTGAATTATTAGCAGATAGGGACGAAGCACTAACATATTTAGAGCAATTAGGTATTGATACAATTGATATACCAAGCGGGAAATTAAGATTACCTGTCTTTATTATAGAAACACTCTATACGGATGGATTAATCAATGAAAAATAATCGTCTTATTGTATCATTACTATCTATCCTAAGCTTAACATTATTACAAGGATGCGAGCGCTTAAAAGATAAATGGGAATCCAGAGAAAGAAGAGTGCAATATCTGAGATCTTCGATAGATTCTGCTAGAAAACATAATAGTAAGGCCTATGATTCTATAGGTAAAGAACAAGATACCATAATGAAATAATTATAATTTTTTGAATTGTTTACCTTGATATTCAGCAAATAAATGTTTTGCTTTATTTCTTTGATATTTACCTGTTGAAGTTACAGGTAAATTATCTGTAAATACTATACATTTAGGTGCTTTACTAAATGGAAGTTTTTCAAAGCAATAGTGAAGAATATCTTCTGCTTTTACATCTTTATGAGAAGGTATAATAAGCGCGCCAACTTCTTCTCCGTAAAAATCATTTACGAATCCTACACAAATACCTGCCTTTACACCTGGGGCTCCAGCAATCACTTCATCAATTTCTAAAGGTGCTAAATTGACACCACCTCTGATAATCAACTCTTTTAATCTTCCAGTAATAAAGAAATAGGGATTATTACGTGCATCTTTTACCCAAAATCCTTCATCTCCGCTTCTAAACCAACCATGGGAAAAAGCTTGTTCATTGGCTTCAAGCGAATTATAATATTCCTTCATGACATTATATCCACGAATAACTATTTCACCTCTTTCATGTTCAGGCAAAGGATGTCCATGAATATCATGTATTTCCATGAGATTACATGGCAATGGAATGCCTATACTAGGAAAACCAAATGATTGCATCCAATGAATATGTTCTTCTTTACTTAAATCTGAAGGTATAAAGCACGAATAACATGTCGTTTCACTTAATCCATAACCATGGATAATAGGAATTGAAAACCTTTTTTCAAAAGCATGTGCTAATTCACATGTTAATGGGCCAGCACCACATATAATATGAGAAAATCCGCTATTGATTGCAGCATCAGAATCACAATCAGATTCTAGTAAAAAAGCTAAAAGTGTAGGTACAACAGAGACAATATGAACGTGTTCCTGAACAATTCTTTCAAAAAAAGTATTTGACTGAAATTTTCTGTTTAATACAACAGATGCTCCAACATAAAATGGAGTAATATGAGTTACAATACATCCATTCACATGATGAATCGGTAAAACACACATCATCTTTGTATTATTAGTAATATTATGCCAAGAAGAGATACTATCTGCATCCGCTAGCATTTGTTGTTGCGTTAATACTACTCCTTTAGGATTCCCTGTTGTACCACTTGTATAGACAATTAAGGATTCACAATCCAGCATAGATTCTAAACTTAAAGCAGATTCAAGCATAGAATTAATCGTATTAGCGTACAGACTATCCTGTTGATCTGTATCAACTTCAATACATACAATCTTTGAATCTTTTATGATCTCAGAAATTCTAAGATTATATTCTGATCTACATAAGATAATCTTAGACAAAGAATTCTGGATAATATATGATAATCGAGAATCATCTTCTGTCATATTTAATGGTACAATGCATGCACCTAAAATCCATGCGGCAAAATACTGAACGATGGTATCCGAATGATTATGTGCAGCAATAGCAATTGTATCTCCCTTTGTAATTCCACATTGCATTAGGTAGGAAGCAGTTTTTCTAGCTTCAGATATGAACTCTGCATATGTATAGTGTTTTCTATTACTGAATTCATCATAATAGACTAAAAATTGACTAGAAGCCTGCTGAGTATCTTGCAAATAAGCATGCATTAAACCTGATAGCGAATCTGCTTTTAACTGTAATGGACTATCATCTAGTGTTCTAGCATGAGCTATTTTTTCAGTTAATGAATATTTTATATTATCCATTGTTTTTAACAAGTTTAGATTGGGCATAAGAAAATAGTGCAATAACTATAAACAGAACATACGCTAATGCAGCACCATATCCCATTGCATCTGTTTTTTCAAAAGCATTCGTAAAAATAAGATAGACAACTGTTAATGTTGAATTAAGAGGTCCACCTTTTGTCATTGTATATACTTCTACGAATATCTGTAAAGATTTAATAGTTGCAATTATCAAAACAAAGACTAAAGTTGGTTTTAATAAAGGCAAAGTGATCTTAATTAGTTTTTGAAAAGCATTAGCTCCTTGTAATTCTGCGGATTCATAGATATCAATAGGAATAGACTGTAGTCCAGCTAAAAAAAGCATCATATAATATCCGGTTGATAGCCAGATATCCATAGCCATAACAGACATCAAAGCAGTAGAGGTTTCGAGCAAAAATCCTTTTTCACTATGAGGTAGGCCAATCATCTGTAATAGTGAATTGATATATCCATCTTTAGCATAAAGATTTGTAAAGATTAAGGTGATAACAATAATCGAAGTGACAGATGGCAAGAATAACCCTGCTCTGTAAAAAGATGGGAATTTAGATAGTTTCGAATTGAGTAAAACAGCTAAGAAAAGTGCAAAAAAAGTAGCGATAGGAACCGAGCCCAAAGTATATAGAATAGTATTATACAGAGCTTTCCAGAATAATGGATCTACCATTATTGATTGATAATTTTGTATTCCTATATATTCAGTTGTATTACCTAATGCTTTATATCGTGTAAAGCTAAGGTATAATGCATATAAAAGGGGATACATCCAAAATATGAGCAGTTTTATTATCCAAGGGGATAAAAAGCTAAAAGCATATCGAGTATGAATCTTTTTTAAATTTCCCATATTGCCAGTATGTATATAAAGAAAGGGTGTTCTCATTAGAAAACACCCTTTTAGTAATAAATTACTTTATTGAGCTATTATAAATGGAATTGTCTTAGAAGTTAATTCAGAATGTAATCGTATTGTATACAATCCACTAGGAAGATTGTGTAATAAGAAATGATGATTACCTTCACTGATAAATCCATTATGTATTGTTGATACCTGGTTGCCAAGTGAACTAAATACTTCTATTCTTGCATAAAGAGATTGCGGTATAGAAACATGCAAAGTACCGTTTTGATTGGCTGGATTAGGATATACTGACAATTCATATTGTTGATGTACATCATTCATAACTGAAGTTGAACCTAACACTATATCATTATTATTTCTTGGAACTAATTTATAATTACCAAAACTAAAAAACATAATACCAGTTAATGATTCTAATGAAGTTCCTCTTTGAAGAACTACTTTATTCAACTTTGGAGAAACCGCATACGTTGAAGATCCGTCATCGGTTTCTACTCTCATTTTTGTCATAGATTCATTTGCAGCACCAAATGCAGAAGCATTCACAACACTTAATTCTCCAAAATCTGAAGCACCATCCGCATTTGTATCAGCAACTTTTACATCCTTAAACGTAACAAGCATACTTTCCCATTGTTCTGCTGAGATTTCACCTTGTCTTTTTCTAGCGAACATATCGGTAGATACAACAATAGGACTGTAATTATCTCCATTTGTTGATACCAAGCTTGCATCTTGATTTTTTACTGAATCCAAGGAAGTGACACCGAAATTCTCTCTAATAATACCAGTTACTTCTACTTTTGATCCTCTAGGAAATGCTCTTACAACACTTGTTGGAGAAGTTGTTCTAACATATATTCCAGAATAAGGCTTTATATCATCTTGAATATATACTCTTGGTGCATTGGCTAATTCATTTGGAATATCTGATGCAGATGCAATCACAGTTCCTGATATTTTCACAGAATATGATTCATATTGTGAAGCACCATTTGGAATAAACTGCTCTCTAATATCTGATATTTTAGGAGCACGATCTAAAACTCTATAATAGATATAGGCTGTATCACCAATTGGAGATTTAACAGTAATATTAGCTGAATCTGTTGCAATTACTTTCCAACGAACCAGGGTTTCAGATGAAGTAGCAGGAATAGAAGCTGTCCATAAAGTATCATTTACTTTAGTTGCTATAGCATTTTGAGCTGTGCCTCCATTAAATGTATATACAACATTTACAGCACTCATTGGTTTTGCTCCTTGGCGTAATCCAATAGCAATAGGAACAGTTTCTGATGAAGCAGGGAATGCTTTTAATCTAGTAGATCTGCAACTAGTTAAAACAGGTGGTGCAGCACTCATATCTAATGTGAGATCCTCTGGAATACCAGGAGAAATCATAAATGGTATTGGTTGTCCACCAGCAGAATTTGTAGAGATATAACCTTTTAACGATAATATCTTAGCACCATCTGTAGGTGCTACAAATGAAGCTAATTGCACAGCATCTGTTCTAAAATAATTAGACTGATCTCTGATATACATTTCATTGCCTTGATCATCTGATACTATGATAGTAGTTCTTTGGCTAGTACCTTTTACTGCACTTACTACAGTAAGATTTGTAAACTCTACTTTCATTCCTATATATTTTGAACCAGTTGCTAAATTATAACTAGGGCCAGTTACTTTCCCGATTTGAAAATCTGAAATATTCACTTTGGGTATAGTTGGAAGAGCAATACCATCATCAATAAAATCTACTATGCCCTTAGATATAAGTTCACCTTGTGAAGTACCTAATTTATTATTAGAAGGGAAAGCGGTAATGCGAACAGGAACTTCAATGAGTTGCCCAACTTTTAAACGGACAAAATTTGATGCTGCATTGCTTGTATCACAAATTACTGGCATACCCGCATATTCAGTTGCTTTTTCATCGGCTAAATAGATGGCATAATTTCTATTTCCAGCTATCATTATTTTGCGATTATCATCTGGAAATTTAACTACAGGAGGAATTGACACTATACCTCTTACAATTACTGTATCGCCAAGCAATGGAGAATTTATAGAGCCCGCTGTTAAAGAATCTGACGTGATTTTCATGATTTCACTAACAGACTTTTTTGCATAGGATTGAGCATTAACGCTAGAAGTTAATGTACATATGCTAAGAATAATTGTAAAAATAAGTTTCATCAATACTCCAAAAAATGAGAATAATATATTTATTTAATTATCATGAATTTACCAGTTTTAACTCTACCAGATTCTTTGTTTTCAACTTTTACAATATACATTCCTGAAGCTAAAGCTTGATCATTATCTGTTATAATATCCCAAGCATGAATACCACCACTAAAAATAGGGGCAGTTGTCTGTGTAGTACCAGTTTGAGAAAACCATTGAATATCTTGTCCTTCATTATTTCCAGCATCATGAGGCATCGATGCAATCTTATCGCCATTTAATGTATAAATAGATATTTCAGCATGTTCTGGTATATTATAAAAATAGATTTTTCTGCCTCTTTCAATATTGGATTTTGCATCCCAAGCAGCAGAAGTATAATATGGATTAGGAAATATTCCTATCTGTTGCGCTGTATCAAAAGCACTGATTTGTGTACCAGGAATAATTCTAAGTTCATTTTGTAATAAGCTAGATTCTAAAGAAGGCAAACCTGATTGAATATCTCCATCACTAAAAGCTGTAAGTGCAATTGAATATTGCCAACCATTTAACAAGGAAGTAAAATCATATCTATAAGTATAAGTTGTTGTATCATCAGAAAACAAAGTATCTGAAGGATTACCTGAATCGTCTTTGATTCTAATATCATCAAATCCATTGTCATAAAAAACACCATTACTTGGTTTGTCATAACTATTTCTTAATGTTAAAGCAGTTGCATTAGAGTTAATCTCAGATGGATTTGAACAGTAAATTCTATATCCTTCAAAATTCTTTCTGTTTGTTAATATGTCCTTTGCATTTTCTGCATTATTAGCCCAATACAAAGATGCTTTTTTATCTTTAACAATAATCCTTTGTTTAGGAGCAGGAGGTGGAGAAGGTAAAATATATCGTACAATATTTCCATTTCCTTTTAAATCAATTTCATTTGTATCAAGTATATTATTACCATTAATATCCGTTCCATTATATGCTCTTTGTGCCCAATCAGCATTATTTACAAGGATTTTTCTCGTGTCTTCATCATCTCTTTCTGGTGCGCCTTTTTTCTTTGCACAAATAATAGCAAAAGCAATATTGACGGAATCTCCAGGCATAATTTTAGAGAAAGGACCTGCTGAGAGTAATTGAGATCTATTACCAGCTTTATTGATTACTTTTAAAGCTTCTGGAATACTTACCTGATTTAAAAATGTTGAAGAAAGTCTTCTATATTTTTCATCATCATTCTGTGGAGATTGTAACCATTCATCTCCTTTTGAATCTTGAAATGCCCATGTATTATAAAATGTATTAGACTGAACAGGATCTGTGCCAAGTACTTTAACAGCTGCATAATTATCAGCAAAACCATTATCTCCTGTAATATCCCATTCATACATCAATCGTAAAGAATCAATTAATGAATTACCACCTGCTTTATAAAAGTCAGCACCTCTAGGAGCTCTTAAATTTGTATTTCTCACTACAAGGTCTGTCCAAAAACCTATAAACATACTATCGATTGGAGAATTTGTGATGTTCTTTATAGAATATGTAAGTAATACAAAATAGTCTGCAAATGGATAATTCCACGTATACGAAGAAAATGATACTTGAACACCCAAAGGATAAATATGATCTGGAATTTTTTGATTTAATTCAGGAACAATAAGATTTGTATCTGTGAATGTGCATGTATAATCTCTGTGGCTTATTGCTGAAGGAGTATAATATAAATCATTTGGAAGGGAAGACATCTGCAATAAATAAGAACTATCCGTATTAGTAAACTCAAAACCTTGTGATAAGTTAATTACTGAACTAACATCAACAGCAGCAGTAGTAACTGCCTTTACTTTATTACCTGAAAAGTCTTTTATACCACCAATCCATAATCCACCAACAAATAAGTTTTCAATTCCGCTACCTCGGGGATATTCACAAGAATTGATCTTAGGCCAACCTGCAAATCCTGTACCGATAGTACCAAAGCTACTTATAGACAACCGTATATTTCCAATATCAGTTGTTCTTCTTTGTTCACCCTTGTTTTGTGAAAAAAGAACAGGTGACATACATATCAAAGTAAGTAAAGAAATAATAGCGTGGGACATCATATTTGGATGTTGATAATACAATGAAATTCATGCAAAAGTAAGGAATACAATTATTGTAATTCCTATTAATAATAATTGCTAAACAGAATCATTGATAAATTAAGAACTCTCATAAACTAGTTTTTGGTGAAACAGCCGAAGTTCCTTAATTTTACGAACATAATTTACTACATCTCCTTATCTATTTTACATATGATACCAATAACTCCTACAGCTGCTTTAGAACGTGTTCACACGGTTCGCCAGAATAAAATAATGAAACAGTTACTGGATAAAGATACTACAGTAGTGTTTGAGGATCCATTAGAAAATGAAATGATACTCAATATGGGGCCACAGCATCCTGCTACGCATGGAGTATTAAGAGTTTTATTACGCTTGGATGGTGAAACAATAGTAAAGTGTGTTCCAGAGCTTGGATATTTGCATAGAGGTTATGAGAAACTTGCTGAAGCAATGACATATCATGAATTTATCCCTCATACAGATCGATTAGATTATATGTCGCCAATGTCTAATAATATGGCAATTGCACATGCCATAGAAACAGCAATTGGCTTAGAAATACCTGATAGAGCAAAATGGATTAGAGTCTTGATGTCTGAATTAGCTAGAATAAGTTCACATCTTATGGCAATGGGCGCAACATGTATGGATGTTGGGGCATTAACATTGTTTTTGTGGACATTTACCGAAAGAGAAAAGCTCTATGATATCTTTGAAGTAATAAGTGGAGCTCGTTTCACAACAAGTTTTTCTAGAATTGGTGGTATTGCTAATGATATAAGTCCTGATGCATTAAAAATGATTCGCGAATGGACAAATGCCTTTCCAGATTTATTAAATAAATTCGAATCATTAGTAAATAGAAATAGAATTTTTATTGAACGCTTAGCTGGTGTTGGTTATATGCCAGCAGATAAAGCAATTCAATTGGGTTTAACAGGCCCTTGTTTACGAGGTTCTGGTATTAGTAGTGATTTAAGAAGAGATGAACCTTATTTTGTTTATGATCAATTAGATTTTGATGTAATTACTCATGCTGATTGTGATACATGGGCACGATATATAGTTCGTGTAAATGAAATGAGAGAATCAATCAAGATTATACATCAAGTTTTAGATAATATGCCTAAAGGGCCAATTCAGGCTGATGATCCTAAACATGTATTACCTAATAAAGCAAGAATTTACACTAAAATGGAAGAGTTAATCAATGATTTTATGTTGATTAATTTTGGTGCTATGCCACCTAAAGGTGAAACATATACTGCTATAGAAAGTCCAAAAGGTGAATTAGGATTCTTTATTGTTTCTGATGGTACAGGTCATCCATGGAAATTAAAAATACGTTCACCGTCATCATCTAATCTTCAAGGACTCAAATTTATGTCTGAAGGTTCTATGGTTTCAGATATCGTTGCAATTATTGGTTCTGTAGATCCTGTTATGGGTGAAGCAGATAAATAATCTTGTATGCTTTTTTTAAAAGGCAGACAGTAATGTCTGCCTTTTTTGTATATATATTCTACTATGAAAATCACGTGTATTATTCCAGCAGCAGGTAAAGGATTACGTTTAGGAGGAATTATTCCTAAGCAATATCTTAGAATAGATAAAATTATGATCCTTGAACATGCAGTTCATTCTCTTTTCAAAGGAATTTCTGCATATCCAATTAATGAATATGCATGTATAGTTGCTTGCGATATTGATTGGTTTGAAACTGTTCAAGATATCTTAAATAGATCTGGATTTGAGCATATGAATGCTATAGTTCAAGGTGGTGAAGAAAGAAAAGATTCTATCAATGCTGCTTTTCATCATCCTTTGGTGCAAGATTCAGATTTAATTTTGATTCATGATGCAGCAAGACCATTTGTACCAATAGATATAATCAAAAATCTCATTGATCAATCTTTAATCCATGGCGCTTGTATTCCTATATTAGCATCTAAAGACACAATGAAAATAGTTCAAGAAAATGCTGTGGTTGAAACGATACCAAGAGATGTACTTTTTTCTGCTCAAACTCCGCAAGTTTTTTCATATAATCTATATAAACATGCTTTAGATTTACATCATAATACATCTGTATATACTGATGATGCAAGCCTATTCGAGCTTTGTAAGCTTCCCGTTTATACAGTAGATGGCAATGAGATAATGATGAAGATAACTACAAAACAAGATTTAAAAGTAGCAGAATATCTCTATAGTTCTATGGATATATATAATGGAGAATAAGCATAAAGTTGCTATTATAGGTGCTACCAGTAAAACAGCAGAAGCGATGATCAGACTATTCATCGCAGAAACTGATTGGGATATTCTTTTATGTACAGCTTCAACTGAATATAATTTCCCAAAAGAAGTTACTGTACTTCCTATTGATTATGAGCATCCAAAACATATAAGAGAATTATTCTTAGAGCATATGCCAACTGTGATTATTAACACAGCAGCAATGACAAATGTAGATGCTTGTGAAATTGATAAACAAAAATCATGGAACATCAATGTAACATGGGTAGAACAATTAAGTAGAACAGCTGCAATTGTAGATGCTCATTTAATTCATTTTTCATCAGACTATGTGTTTGATGGGAAATCCGGTCCTTATACTGAATCCGATGTGCCTAATCCAATATCGTATTATGGTAAATCTAAATTAGCAAGCGAAAATGCATGTAAAATCTCTTATGCCAAATCTACTATCATAAGAACAAATGTAGTTTATGGTTATTCATCGCATAATAAAGTTGATTTTGTTCAATGGATAATCAATATGTGTGAGTTAAAAAATCCTTTTGGAGTAGTTAACGATCAAATGTCTAATCCAACTCTTACAGATGATATTGCCCTAGGAATAAAAAAAATAATTGAAAAGAAGAGGATTGGCTTATATCATTTTGGTGGATTAGATTTTATCAATCGAATAGATTTTGCTAAAAAGATTGCTGAAATTTATCATTTGGACGATAGTTTAATTCAACCCATAACAACTGAATCTCTTAATCAAAAAGCTAAAAGACCATTACAAAGTGGATTAATATCCCTAAAAGCAAGTACAGATTTAGGAGTAAAGTTTTGTGGTATAGAAAGTGGTCTTATTACGCTTAGACATCAAATGCATGTTTTTTCTAAATATTCAAGATAAAGATATGATTATATCTGTGTGTGGCGCTGGAACAATGGGCAGAGGAATAGCATTATTAGGTTTGCTTTCAGGAAATAATGCAAGGATATATGATGTTTCAGAAACAGCATTACAAAATGCTGATGCTTATATTAAAACTCAAATTACCAAATTATGTGAAAAAGGAAAGTTAAGTCAAGAAGAAGCATATAGATATTCTCAGAACCTTCTATGTACTAATGATATTTCTATGTTGGTAAAGGATGCGAACTTTATTATTGAAGCTATTATAGAATTTCCAGAACCAAAACATGAGCTATTTGTTTCTATAGAAAATGCTGGATTATCCGAAACAACAATATTAGCTACAAATACTAGTTCGCTATCAGTGAATGTATTAAGTAAAAATAGAAAATACCCACATAGATTTGTTGGGCTTCATTTCTTTAATCCAGCTCAAATAATGAAACTTGTAGAAATAGTTCAAGCTAGTTCTACATCTGAAAAAACAGTAGAAGAATGTGTTGCACTTTGTACCCTTTTAGGGAAATCACCTGTAATTGCCAAAGATGTTCCAGGATTTATTGTCAACAGAGTTGCTAGAAATTTTTACAATGAATCAATGCGTATTGCAACTGAACAAATGGCAACACCTAAACAAATAGATTCCATCATGAAATCTGCTGGATTTAGGATGGGACCATTTGAACTAATGGACTTAATTGGTAATGATATCAATTTGGATGTTACAAAATCAGTGGCATCACAGTATTTTTATGAACCGCGCTTTACTCCTTCTTTAATGCAGCAAACTGTTGTAAATGCAGGTAATTACGGTAGAAAAACTGGTAGCGGTTTTTATGATTATAATGATACTTTGTAAAATTTATACATATAAAGGAAAAACTAATGAATGTAGTAGTTATTGGTGCGGGAACCATGGGAAATGGTATCGTACATATTTTTGCTCAATCTGGACATACTGTAACAATGGTTGATATAAACGAAAATGCTTTGCAAAAAGGTTTATCAACAATAGATGGTAATTTATCAAGACAAGTCAAAAAAGAGCTTATTTCTGAAGAAACAAAAAGTCAGACATTATCTCATATTACAGTAAGTACTGATTTAATCTCTGCAGTTAAGAATGCAGATTTACTTGTTGAAGCTGCTTCAGAAAATAAATCTATAAAAATTCAATTATTCCAAGAAGCACAAAAGTCAGCACCAGAATCTTGTATTTTTGCAAGCAATACATCTTCTATTTCGATAACTGAATTAGCAGCAGCTACAAATAGACCAGATAAATTCATTGGAATGCACTTCTTTAATCCTGTTCCAATCATGAAATTATGTGAAATAGTAAGAGGTTATGCTACTTCTGATGATACATACTCCACAATATATACTCTTTCTAAAGAATTAGGAAAAGTTCCAGTTACAGTTCAAGATTATCCGGGATTTATATCTAATCGTATCCTTATGCCTATGATAAATGAAGCAATTTATTGTTTAATGGAAGGTGTAGCTTCTGCTGAAGATATTGATACAGTTATGAAATTGGGTATGGCTCATCCAATGGGACCTTTAACCTTAGCAGATTTTATTGGTTTAGATATCTGCTTATCAATCATGGAAGTATTATTCAATGGATATGCTGATAGCAAATATAGGCCTTGTCCATTATTGAAGAAAATGGTAGCTGCAGGACATTTAGGACGTAAATCAGGCAAAGGATTTTTCACTTATTCTGCATAACTATTGATTTTTATGAAGTGTATTATACAAAGAGTACAATATGCCTCTGTTGTTGTAGATGAAGTAGAAATAGCTTCAATCAAGCATGGGATTTTAGCTTTTGTAGGTTATTCTGTGAAAGATACTTCGAAAGTTAATTCATGGTTAGCTGAAAAATTAATTGGATTTAGGATATTTTCTGATTCATCAG
>Ga0209358_10002631_pt1 | contig 13566 bp, 13 predicted proteins | sample LauGreFa1BDMLBSN_2_FD_187574 | JGI IMG/M metagenome (GOLD analysis project Ga0209358, IMG submission 187574) | Freshwater lake microbial communities from Lake Michigan, USA - Fa13.BD.MLB.SN (SPAdes) (version 2) | ecosystem: Environmental > Aquatic > Freshwater > Lake | place: Lake Michigan, USA... | reverse complement strand
ATAATTTATATTATGTAAAAACTACACAATATCAATTGAATAAATGGTATTAAATCAAACAACCCTGCTCGCTCGGATAGTAGCCGGTGCCTCATTCAAAATAGCCATAAATCAACCAACTATGCTTGTGCGGATAGTAAAAATTGAAAAAAAAAACTAAAATATAGTAGTTCAAAATGCCCACCCATCTTTATTTACTTAGACATGCTCAGGCCTTTAATAATATAGAGCCACTTTCATATATGGGGATAGATGGGGAGCTTAAGAACCCTACGCTAACTGATGTTGGAGTATTACAGGCTAATGCTATTCGTTTAAAACTTAAAGATTTTCCATTTGACTCAATATATTGCTCACCACTTAGACGCTGTCAAGATACGCTTAAAATAGTTCACCCGCGTTCTGTATATTTCAGTGTAAAGATTGACGACCGTCTGATTGAACAGCCATATGGACAACATATTAGTAATCTTAGACCAAGTAAGTCTGATATTTGTCAAAATGTGTCGCGCTACTGGGACTGTTCTAATGTTGCCGAATTAAACCCGTTTTGTATAAAGGAAACGACCGTCGAATATCAAATAATTCGCGATTTTATAACCGATATTTTACAGAAGCACCCTTCAGAAAATGTTTTAATAGTAACACACGGTCTTTGGATAAGTCGCTTTATTGAAATTTATAGTGGTGAAAAACGCTATGTGGCAAATTGTGAATGCGTAGAACTTATACTTAATCCCACTAAGGTACCTGTTTCAGAAAATTATATAGAGGCAGGCTTTAGTTCAAATAAGTGAAATAGAAAAAATTGATAACGCACAAATGTTTTTCATTAATAATAAAAATATAATCTCAAAATTATATATATATGGATGATATTATTTTACAATCATCGCCTTCCCGTCGTACTAAACTTGCTATATTTGATTTTGATTGGACTCTTGTAAAGCCAAAAGACGGACGAAAATTCCCGAAGGATATAAAAGACTGGCAATATATTCGTGAATCAGTTCCAGATGTTGTTCGTCGTTTTGCAAAAGATCATCGAATCGTGATTTTAACCGATCAGTCACAACTATGGAAAGTTGACATGATTAAAGCTGTAATTGTGGATTTAGGTATAGATGTAACTGCTATTATCGGTGTGAAAACAAAGAAACCCGATCCGTCGTTATTTGTATCTGTATTTCCGAAACTCCATTCCGAACGCTCATTTTATGTTGGTGACGCTGCTGGTGAAAAGGGCGACTGGTCAGATAAAGATCGTGTATTTGCTGAGAGCCTTGGTATGAAGTTTATTCGCCCAGAGGAAATATTTCCACTTAGCAAACCCAAACCTTTACCGGCTACGGCAAAAGCAAAAAAAACCCAAGAAGTTGTAATCATGGTTGGCTATCCTGCTTCAGGAAAATCAACTATTTCCAAACTTTTAGAAGACGATGGCTATTATCGGGTGGAGGGGGATATTCATAAATCTAGTTCAGCAATGATTAAAGACGCAGAAAAACATCTTGATAAATCGATTGTGTTCGATTCAACAGCAGGCACAAAAACTAAACGAGCTGAATATATAAAATTCGCAGAAAAACATAATTTGCCGGTTCGTATTTTCTGGGTTCAAACCTCCATTGACGAATCTATTGAAAGAAATAAACAACGTGCTTTCGAAGGGGAGCCAAAAATCCCATTAGTAGCGTTTTATATGTATCGTAAGCATTTTGAGGAACCCGCTACTTCTGAAGGAGTTAATGTTGTTAAAATTAATTAAATTGCCTGCAAGTACTGAAGTTATGTACCACTTAATTGAGTACAAGTTCGCACGGCAGTAACTGTGAAGTGCCATAAAGTTAAGTACACCCCTCTGAAAAGGGGTGTACTTAACTTCGGCACTTCACGGTATGCAGTTTTTTTTTAAAAATAGCACCCCCTAAAAATGGAGCAAACAAGTTTGCTAAGCGACACTATATTTGAAAAAAAAATGAATACTATTTATAAAACAAATAATACAATGAATTATTTGAAAAATCTATTTTCATGTTTTAAAAGCCAAAAGAAAAATCAGGATTTTGTAGCTGCCGGCATAGTTTTCACAGACGGGAAACTGATACTTGCAGGCTATCAACCAAAAAAAACATATCCTTACATAAGTGGTATAGGTGGTTTGAAGAAAAATAATGAAACACCACAAGAAACGGCAATTCGCGAAACATTAGAAGAAATATTTCACATAGAAAATGTGGAAGAGCATATATTAGATTTAATCAAAAGTATTATCTCTAGTAAAACTATAACAAACGGAACTTATGTTTTCTTTGTATACTCATTTAATGATTTAGAGAAATTATTAAACATTGTAAATAATTTCGGTATAAAATCACCTTTATATAAGCAAATACCCACAACATTATCCGAATTAATGTTAAATAGAGATACAGCTATCGAATCTGAAATAAGTCATTTATGTCTATTGCCACTTGTGAAACATGACAATAAATTACCATTAGTTGATAAAAACCTTATAAAAGACATGAAACAAATTCTTGAATAAAATCACTTTATACATAACAAATATTTAATAAATCTCAAAATGGGTGTGATTTCATTTCCATCGCGTTTATATTTTTCATATAAACTACAGCTAATTTTTTCAATATATTCTCGGACACTGTTTCGCTCGGCTTGTAAAATCTGTTTAATTTCCTCGCAGTGGCGTTCTTCTAGAATACGAATTGCCCGTTTTTTATCAGCGATTTCCCGTCGCATCTGCTCCTGCATAGAACAAATCATCCCTTTAACATCCCGCTTACGATAGACTGGCTCTGCTGTAATTTTGAGATTACTAGCGTTAAGTCTATGAATCATTGTGCCTGAGCAGGTCATAATATTAAATAATTTACCTTTATTTATCGCTTCAATTACGATAACGCATGATATATAATTTTCAAGTGGAAACGTATGTAACTTAAGAGATATTTCAGATGGATCGAGAGGTTTTCCGTCTGTATAAACAAGGCCGTGATAACTAGAATCTAGCCATAGCTGTAGCATGTCAATCTTTTCACAAGTTACGTTTTCTACGCCGACAATAGTGGCGTCATCCTTAATACCCATTAATAAATAGCCTATGCCACTGTTTAGAAAACCAATCAATGTTTCACGGTATTTAGTAAGGCCAGTTTTTCCAAGTGATTTATCTCTAAATAGTCCTGAAAATACAGTGACCTCTTTAAATTCTACGGTGCTACTTTCGTAAAACGGAAGCTTTTCACCGTATTTCCAAACCTTTGGTAGCGTTGGCAACATATTTTACAATTTTGGTTATGTTCAAACTGTGTTTATAATCTTTAAAAAACATATATATATATTCAAATTTTATTATTTATGTAGGGTTTTCAAAATTTTAAAAGATAAATTTTTCGGAGTTAGACAATTTCGCGAATCAGATGAGACCACGAAATCGGAAACTTATCCTTAACCAAATCGTGAATCGCCTGAGCAAAATCGCGAATTTCCTTCTGGGCGGATTCATCTAGACGCAGATTACACAAACGTGCGTATGCTGCTAAAGAGCCCGTTTCAATGAATTCAGTATACAAACCAAGTGGTAAAATAGCTCGTGCCATTTCCGGAGCTACATTCGCCTCCAACAAACTATCATACGCATATAAGGTTGATTCTATTGCCTTTTTATATACCTCCAAAGTGAGCTCATTATGCTCTACGGTTTCTGTCTTGGAACCCTGTTTAAGATTAGGATCCCTTTGGCGAAATTCGGCCGGCACCCAGATTTCCGGTTTCGTATCAACATAACGTCGACTCACCTCATTGCGTGCAAAGCCGACCGTGTGCCGAAACCATTCGCGAGCAACAAATATAGGCATTTTAATCCGGAAACGCAATTGAGGGTGAAAGAAGGGACTTACATGTTCGTGTTTTGCTAGATATTTAATTAGCTTAGCGTCCCGTTCCGTAAACTCTGTGGATTCCTTGTTAAATGATACCCGAGCCGCATTTACAATTGTTAGGTCCGTGCCGAATGTATCAAGTAACTCAACGTATCCCTCATTACTAATATCAATCTTCATTGTTTTCCTTTTTTTTTTAAAAAAATATCCATGTTTTCGTTATGAATCAAATTTTCTGCGATTAATAATGTAATATTTTTTATTTATAAAATTATAATAAGATGGAGGTCCTTACCTATATTCGTAAATGTATAAGTTGTTTGAATAAGATAGTAATAGTAGTTACAGCTGGTAAATACATATCTGAAGCCCCTTGTCCGCATTGTAAATCTCTTGTACGGATATGGCCCTAATTTTTGCCGAAAATAAGTACCGGCCAGTGCCGACAGACACCAAAAAAAGTATCGATTTATTATATTGGCACATATCAAAACTATCCGGTCAAGTTGGGGTTGTTTGATTTAGACCAACCCGATTAAAATCTGTGGGGGTAAGTTGCCAGTAGGTGATGAAAATGAGCGTTTAAAATCAGTACCGGGCAAATATCATTTATTCAATTTATATTTTTCACATCAAACAATCCCGCTCCCTTGTAATTTATTTCAAGCATTTTAATCGACCTCCTCAATCTTCGGGCCAGGTGCAGGCGTTGCGTCACCGTCTACACCAGCCGATGGCTTAGACATGCCACCAGAAGCGGCGGCACTCATAATCGGACGAATCGTGTCCTCCCACCCACGCTGCTTGGCGTCAATATCTTCAACAGACGCATCGCGGTTCTCGTCAAGCCACGCCAACCCCTCCTTTACAACAGCCTCAACTGTGGTACAAGAGTCCGGGCCAATGACGGTCTTAAGTTGTTCCTCACCGATTGCGGTACGCGTCTGGTACAGGTACGCCTCTGCCTTATTGCGCGCCTCAATGCGAGCAACCACAGCCTTATCGTCCTCCTCAAACTTGGCGGCCTCGGCAACCATCCGCTCAATCTCCTCCTTAGAACGCTGCTTATCGTTCTTGATAGTAATCTTATTGGACTTACCAGTGCTTTTCTCCACCGCCGACACATTGAGAATACCGTTTGCATCCACGTCATACGTAATCTCAATCTGGGGAACACCACGAGGCATAGGCGGAATGCCCGTAAGGTCAAACTCACCCATCTTATCACAGTCCTTTGTCATTGCACGCTCACCCTGGAAAACAACCACACGCACCTGCGGTTGGTTATCGCTGTAAGTAGAGAACGTCTGAGTCTTCTTCGTCGGAATAGTGGTATTACGCTTAATAAGAGGTGTCATCACACCACCTGCTGTTTCAAGACCCAGCGATAGCGGTGTCACGTCAAGCAAGACCAAGTCACTAATCTTACCGCTATTCACGCCTCTTAGCACAGCACCCTGTACGGCCGCACCATACGCAACCGCCTCATCAGGATTGATGCTCTGGCAGAGCTCCTTACCGTTAAAGTAATCGCGTAGAAGCTGTTGTACCTTAGGAATACGGCTGGAACCACCAACAAGAACAATATCCGTAATATCAGCCTTGGAGTACTTAGAGTCAGCCATGACCTTCTCCACTGGTAGCATACACTTCTTGAACTGAACCTCACAAAGTTGCTCGAACTTTGCCCGCGTCACAGCGAGACTAAAATCCACGCCGTCTGCCAGTGAGTCCACCTCAATCGAGGCCTGCGTGCTTGTGGAAAGGGCACGCTTAGCCTTCTCGGCGGAGGTACGCAGACGGCGTAGTGCACGCTGGTTATCCTTGATGTCAATCTTGGACTTCTTCCTAAACTCATCTGCAGCCCACTCCACTAGCAGTGTATCAAAATCCTCACCACCAAGATGCGTATCGCCGGCAGTGGCCTTTACCTCAAAGACGCCGTCCTCGATCGCAAGAATGGACACGTCAAACGTACCGCCGCCAAGGTCGAAGATTAATACACGCTTCTCGCCACCGCCGTGTGCCTTATCAAGACCGTACGCAAGGGCTGCAGCAGTAGGCTCGTTAATAATGCGAAGCACATTCAGACCAGCAATGCGACCGGCATCCTTTGTCGTCTGACGCTGTGCGTCGTTGAAGTAGGCAGGAACAGTCACAACCGCATCAGTAACGGTAGTTCCCAAATAAGACTCTGCGATGCTTTTCATCTTCTGAAGCACCATTGCCGAAATCTCCTCTGGGTAAAACCGCTTCGTTTCATCCTTGTACACAACCTCAATCTGAGGGCGACCCTTGCCATCGTCAAGAACGGTAAAGGGGTAGTGCTTCATGTCCTTCTGAACGGCAGGGTCACTGAAGCTCCTGCCAATAAGACGCTTCGCATCGAAAACGGTGTTCAGGGTGTTGTTAGCGGCAACCGACTTAGCAGCCTCGCCCACCAGACGCTCCTCCTTGGTAAAAGAGACCCAAGAAGGTACGGTACGGTTGCCCGTATCGCTGGCAATAATCTCTACGCGGTCATTCTGCCAAACACCTACACAGCTGTACGTCGTACCCAAATCAATGCCAATTACTGGAGTGCTATTTTGCGTTGCCATTTTCTTTATTTTATTTTAAAAAATCTAATAGCCACATCCCGTGTCAATTTTTGGGAAAAAATCTGGAAAAATAAATATAGTCTTAATCATTTAACCTGTACATAAGCTAATGCGTAAAATATTACAACAATCCCGTATACTTTACGTAATATATACACATAAATAATACCCGTTAATCCATCGTATAGATGAAAAAAAAGCAGACTATATTATAATGGCTACCCCCATCACCCCGGAAACGCCCGTAGGCTATATTGTTGCAGAAGATGTGTATATATCATATCGTGAATATTATGGAGATGGTACTATTTATGGTCGCATCGATCTTTTGACACCCGATGGCAATCCTGTAAAAGGGAGTGGCAAAAGTAAGGCTGACTTAATTAATGCCAATGTAACGTTAAGTGATAATTTTTTCGGTTCTATAAGCGGTGACATTGTGGGCGTCCCAAATGAACTACCTTCTTTAGCCGATGATACACCAGTATCGCCATCCGCTGATAATAGCAGTGCTGTGCCCGAAGAGACGCCTGTATGCCCACCTGGAGAAAATAGCAGTACCTTGACTGAAGAGTCGCCCGTATCGCCACCTGTAGAAGAAACGCCTGTATCGCAGTCGACAGATTCTGTATCACCTTCAACAAACGAATTGGATAATAGGTATACAGTATCCTTTTCATTATTAGGGTTTGATATAACACGCGAATTCTCGGCAAAGATTGATATGGAATCGCGCAAAATTTACCTTAGTTAATGTTATTGTTTTTTTACACCTTTTCTCATTTAAAACGCCCATTAATATTAATTAGATATGTTTTTATTAACTCGCTAACTTCACCCCAATTATTTTTAAAATCGTAAGAAACATATTCAATTATATCATTTTCTCGTTTTCTTTCATTCCAACAAAAATAAACTGTTTTAATATTATTATTAAGCGGATAAATTAATTCATATATTTTTAATAAATATTCAGTAGCATCTAATCCATATTCAATTTCATCTAAATGATAATTTAAATAAGGATTTGCTGCGTCAGCATATACAAATAATATATTTTCATCTGATTTTATATCTCTCAATAATCTTTCTAGTCTTATTTTTAATTTATTTTTGTAGTCATTATTGATTATAAAATGTGTATTTCCTAATCCACTATTCTTATTCATTTGACTTTTTGTAATTTTATCAACAGATATATAGTGTTCATTGCCAAGATATCTGTAATATGTGTAACCAGTTGTCATATATTCTAATGCATTTTCAACGCCATCATTTATTAGAATACTTAATATATTATATGTTGTTTTACTTGGAGACCATAACCAATCAAATGGATAAGAATATTCACGTAAATTTGCTAGTTTAATTCCTTCGGGGACAGAACATTGTAATCCTAATGGAATAACTTTCATTTATATTATTTTAGAAAAAATTATTACAAAAATAACGGGCGTTTTAAATGAGAAAAGGTGTAAAAACTCACAAATCTAAAAATAATTGGTTCGTATTATTATTGTTATAATACTGACTACCGACAAGTACCGAAGTTAAGTAACCCAAACGGGTAGAATTTCGTACGACCGTATCTGTAAAGTACTTTAAAATTAAGTAATGGCCAGTGCCGAATTTAGGTACCCTTTTGGGGTACAACTTCGCACGTCCACCGCCATTAAAGTGCCATAAAGTTAAGTACTACCCTTTTGGAGGGTAGTACTTAACTTTATGGCACTTTCACGGTACACGTCCTTTAAAATGAGTGTACTTAAATTTGGTGCTTGACGGTATGAACGAATTGAATCGTAATTTTTTTGGCAGTATCATGGGGTTTTTATTAGCGTTTACAATAGTGCTTGACACCATAGGTACATTTCGGATATGTTTCACTCAAAATAGCCATTTAACAATAATTCGTAAGAATTGTTAAATGCAATTTCACCGAAGGTACAAAGCAAAGCACTTTTCTAAAACCTCCCAAATCTATCCGGGCGAGCAGGGTTGTTTTATTTAATACGATTTATTAAACTGATATTTTGTAGTTTTTACATAATATAAATTATAAAATACCTTAAATTTTTCAGATCAAGCAACCTTGCTCGCCCTTGTAAGAATAATTCGTTTCCATTATTGGTATAAATAAAATTAACGCCTTATTCGACGGGTTTTCGAAAGTTTTTTAAGCCACCTGATACTTTTCACAATATAGTAAGCGTATATAGTTGTTCTTCATTCATTGTACAAGAAGGCATTTGAAGACATGGTCGGACAAATCAGTATAATTAGAATTAAATGTATCATTTTTTCTGAAAGGTTACCGCGTTTACCGCAATATATATTATTAATAGCAATTTCAGAGGAAGTCCGTTTTCTTGTTACGTCTAAAATAGAGTAGGGAATATGTGGTCCCCACATCTTATATTAATTACAGAGATTAAATATAATCTAGCTTGTATTGCCCATAAAACAAAAATATACACAATAAACGGTCTAAAACAACAACCACATATATATATTAAATGTATAAAGACACAAATATATTAGATATTAAACCGATTATTGCTCCTATTGAAGTTCAAAGCAAATACACCCCGTCAAATATAGATATAGATTTTGTTATAAAAAGCAGGCAGGAAATATTCGCGATTTTAAATGGCGAAGATAGTCGTATGATTGTTGTAGTGGGTCCTTGTTCAATTCACGATTATGATGCTGCAATTTCATACGCGAAACGATTGAAACATATCCAAGAATCCGTGAAAAACCTCTATTTAATTATGCGTGTATATTTCGAAAAGCCACGCTCAAGAACTGGATGGAAGGGGTTTATTTACGATCCTGAAATGAACAATACAAATAATATTAATAAGGGATTAGATTTGGCTAGAAAACTCTTGCTAGAAATTGTACAAATGGGTATACCTGTTGGTTGTGAATTTCTGGATTTAATTACCCCACAGTATTTATCCGATCTTGTTTCTTGGGGAGCAATTGGAGCACGAACTAGTGAAAGCCAAACACATCGCCAACTTGCTTCGGGTTTATCAATGCCGATCGGTTTTAAAAATCTAACCTCTGGAGATTGTGTAAAAGCAATTAATGGTATAATATCTGCAAAGGAATCGCATAATTTTATGTCAATCGACGACCATGGTAGAGTTAGTCAAGTTCAAACACGTGGAAATAACGCTGCTCATTTAATTCTTAGAGGTGGCGAACATCCAAATTATCAAGAAAAGTACGTTGCGGAAATTTCCAAAATACTTGAAAAGGAGGGTCTGGATACGGGTATGATTATTGATTGCTCCCATGGAAATTCGCAGTCCGAATATAATCGGCAAATACTTGTTGCTTTATATGTAAAACGTCTACGAATGCTAAATAAATACCCTATACGTGGCATAATGTTAGAATCAAATATCAATAAAGGTAAGCAACAGATAAGCCAGGAAATGCTATATGGTGTAAGTGTAACAGATGGTTGTATTGATATTTCAACAACAGCAACCTTAATTAAATTATTGGATAATAATAACATCACACAAACCCAGACATTGGGTGAAAACCGTAAAATAATTAGAGACTACGATAGAACAATTTATGAAATTTTACAAAACCAGAGTCCAGTGAATTTAAAAAATCACACAATTCAGGTGCGTTCTGTTTTTGAAAGGGATGCCTCAATTGTAAATATTTGTAAGGGAAAACCTAATGAAGAAGAGCTAATGATGATGCTTTCCTTACGGCTCTCAATTTCAGAGCGTGTGGCAGAAATTAAATTCATAAATAATCCGTTTGCGTTCTTAAATAAAAACAACGATCTGTTAAATTTAGTCACGGATAGAGAAATTGAGAAAGAGAATTTTAAATTGTTCAACGATCCCGTTTTTCTTAAAATAATGGAGCTTTCTAAAAATATCCAGGTAGAATATCTTGAGAATTTTTTACCAAAGGTTAAAATTGGATATCTTTTTGGTAGAGGAACATTTTCGTATGAAGCAATCACGAATAATTTCAGAGGGCAACACATTGTATATCAATCCATTTCTGAATTGCGTACAGCTCTAGAAAATGGTACAATTGCGTTTATGTTTCTACCTACTTATAACTCGTTAATCGGCGAGATATTTCCAATAGAGTCTTACTGGGCCAAAAACGGTTCTGTTGACCATAAAATAAATTTGAATTTATATTCAAATAAAAATACAACACCCGAATATGCCGAAGTGCTTTATATAGAACCACACATTCAGAAAGAGACCACACACTATATTCAGAATAAATTTAAAACAAATGTGAAAATTGTGGAAACAAACAATTCACTCGAGGGGTGTACTGAATGTATAAAAAATACAAGCCAAACCGCAATGACTATTTCTTCAAAACATAATAGCTCCAATTTTTTATATATTGTTGATTCTGAAATTGTAGACCACAATATCACGACATTTAGTTTAATTAGTTTGTAGTTATGTATTAGACCGGTACTGAACACCTTCGGTGAATTTGTAGTTTTTAACAATAATTTGTGATAATTATTTTTAAATAAGCACATGTGTAAATAATTATATGATTTTACAACTTCATCAAGCTCTATATTTTAGAAAAAAAAAATATTTGTTAATATGAGAGTATGAAACAGACCATGACATTAGTAAACGGAGTAGTAGTAGACAATAATAATGAAACTTATGATTTTTTTTATAAGCCGTTAGATATAATAGCTACAAGAAAAAAAAACAAACGAAAAAACCGAAGATATAAATGCTCGTTGACAGTAGCAGTTAATTCACCAAAACACTTACAAATACACCTTTTTGATTGTAAAGGCCGCGGCAAAGGCGAAGGGGAAGGCAAACTATTATTATGTACAGCCCTAGATTTTCTGAAGACTAAATTATCCCTTTCGGATAGCACGCAAGTAACTTTAACGGCGATGTCACTTGCTACAACAAATCAACGTGAATCGCAAGATAAATTGATACAATATTTTAACAAGACTTACGGATTCGAAACCACTGATGAAAAACCTGTAATGGATGCGTTCTGGACAGATATGTCTTCGTCAATCAAGACTATATTAGATAAATGTAAAATGGTGCCCAATAAAACCACCCAGTCTGATAAATCACACAAAAAAGGTGTTTGGTCTAAAATCTTTTCATTTCATTAATATATTTTGCGTATTTATTTACGATGTATAATGGACAAAATTGTAAATGACTAACAACTTCAGTACAGGGATAATTTCGTATATAGATTTACACATGGCTTATATATTGAAGCCAAAACCTCCTGAAAACAGATACCGGCCAGTGCCTAAGTTAGGTACACCTTAATGGGGTACAACTTCGCACGGTCGTAGCTACAAAGTACTATAAAGTTAAGTACACCCCTCTGAAAGGGGTGTACTTAACTTCAGCATTTCACGGTACCCGTCCTCTTGTGCAAAATATACTGGATAGAACCTGGTTCAAAAACAAACAGGCTTCATACAAAAGCTTACTTTCTTAGACCTGTGCTCATTCAAAATAGCCACAATTTTAATTGAAGCACTGGTTACTATCCGGGAGAGCATGGTTGTTTGATTTAATACCATTTATTCAACTGGTATTTTGTAGTTTTTACATCATATAAATTATTAAATACCTTAAATTTTTCAGATCAAACAACCCTGTACGCCCTTGTAATCCGCGAATTTTAGATGGCAAATAATGTGCCACCAGTTTCCCGAGCATTTTTATAGACACTACAAAGTTTACCGAACAATACCAATAGGAAAGATAAAACACACTGATATTTCGGGCTGGATGGAGTTTGTCAACGCAAAATATATTTGATTAAATTGAATTTATTTTCTACCCAGAAAACCCCGATCGCACGCACTTGTAAAACCCCATTTTTTCAGGGTGTCATATAAATATATGTATATTTTAAAAAATGTTTTGAATATTCATATAGTATTTTGATATAAATCAAATTACGCCCACCTAATTTGACTTAAATAAATGGTAGTATAAAAATATAAACAGATGAAACTAGTAATATATAAGCAGGACAAAAGTGAAATAATACTGACTAACATCAGAAAAGGCACAACATTAGGAGATGTGCTAGTGAAGGCCGAAATTAGCAGAAACGATATAGTAATATTTACCGGTCAACCTGGTGATACAAACGCAACACCCCTTGTAAAGCACGAACTAACTTTAGAGGAGTATAATTTGTGGCTTGATAATGAAAATGATACGATATATATTTGCATATATAATAATGATGATATAGAAAGTTATAATTATGAAAGATATAAAATGTATTATAACTTATGGTAAATAGTCCGTATAAAATTGAACTTTAGCGTTAATAAAAATTAAAGTTCAAAATGTATATAGAAACTTACAAAACTATTAGTGATGCTTTTGAACAGCTAAAAATATCCGGAGACCCGAATAAGAATATAAATTGCGATTTTAGCGGTATAAAATCTTTAATTATGGGCTATAGTAATTATTATGAGGTTGTTAATAACTGGATGTCCGTACATTATCTTGGAGCAGGCTCATACACACCGTACGGTGGACCATGTGGGAACCAGTATTGGTATAAACAGAAGCCGTTTTATGTGTCTATGTTGAATAAGAACGTGTTTCCACTATTAATTATTAATTATGACAATTCTGTTACAATAGCTGGTTATTATAAAGTAGATTCTATTTATAAACGTATTGGGGACCAAGGGTTTGCCTATTTCCACATTAAGCTTCTTCGCACTACTTATCAAAGCCCCCAAAAAGAACCACAAGTCCAGCAGGCCAACTTAAAAATATAGGAATCCAGAAAATCGGAACATACGTCCATGTGTGTGAACCCCAATTTCCTTTTGCTATTCTGGTTACTAAAAGTCCGAAACCACCAGTAAAAGTAACTAACAAAGAATATAAAAAGTTATAAAATATGTTTTTAAAGACCATCCTTATTAATTATATATAAAAATATATTTATTTACCGGGTTCTTTTCACAAATAGTTTATTACGTACACTTTTAACTTTGATTTTCCAAACAC
>Ga0209358_10002630_pt1 | contig 13566 bp, 9 predicted proteins | sample LauGreFa1BDMLBSN_2_FD_187574 | JGI IMG/M metagenome (GOLD analysis project Ga0209358, IMG submission 187574) | Freshwater lake microbial communities from Lake Michigan, USA - Fa13.BD.MLB.SN (SPAdes) (version 2) | ecosystem: Environmental > Aquatic > Freshwater > Lake | place: Lake Michigan, USA... | reverse complement strand
CGCTCACCGATCCGGTGTGGGTGAACTTGATCGCGTTGGCGGCGAGATTGATCAGCACCTGCTCGAGGCGCGCCACGTCGCCCACCAGACCGGCGGGTGCTCCCGCCTCCACCTCGATGTTCCAGCCGAGGCCCTGTTTGCGGGCCAGCGGCAGCACCACGCTCTCCACTCCCGCCAGCAGTGCGGCGAGGGCGAACGGCTCCTGCTCGAGCGTCATGGCGTTCGCCTCGATCTTGGAGAAATCGAGCACGTCGTTGATGGTTGTCAGGAGTCCGCGGCTCGCCCGCTCGATCTTGCGGAGGTGGCTGGCGTGCGGCTCCGGGACGTTTCCCTGGGCCGTGAGGTAGGCGAGCCCGATGATCGCGTTCAGCGGGGTGCGAAGCTCGTGGCTCATTTTCGCGAGGAACTCGCTTTTCGCGCGCGTGGCCGCGATGGCCGCCTCCCGTTCCCGCCAGGCGGTCACGTCATGCGCGGCGCAAACCAGTCCGCCCTGGGGTAGGGGCGTGACCGCCAGGACCACGGCGCAGCCCGTCCCGTCCTCCCGGCGCATCCGCAACTCGCCGCGCACCGGACCGCCGGCGCTCTGCGCCTCGCCCACGATACGATCGAGCACGCCGGCGTCCTCCGGGTGCACGAACTCCGTCAGCGGGCGGCCGAGGGCGGACTGCGGCCCGCGTCCCAGGAGCTTTTGCCAGGCCGCGTTGACGTACCGCACGGCGCCGTCGGGTCCGGTGTCGATGACGGCCTCCGACAGCAACTCGACGCGGCGGCGCATGTCAGCCTCCCGGTCCTGCTGGTGGATCGCGCCGCCGATGGTGCGGGCCGCGATGCGGAGGGTGTCCACCTCGACGCGGCTCCACTCCTGGCGCGCGGCGCAGGCGTCGAAGCCCATGAAACCCCACCAGCGGTCGCCGGCGAAGATCGGCTGGATCAGGAGCGAGAGGATCTGCTGCATCTCGAGCAGCGGGCGTTCGCTTTCGGGAAATTCCCCGACGTCGCCGAACACCGCGCGACCCGCCGCGAGGTCAGCGCCCCAGCGCGAGAAACCAGCCTCGATCAAGTCCAGGCCCTGCAGTTCCGGCGCGGCGATCTGCGGCGCGACGCCCTCGGCCACCCACTCGAAGCGCTGGCTGACGATCTGTCGTCCCGCCGCGTTCTCCGTCACGTCAAAAATGTAGACCCGGCTGACGCCGGTCGCGCGGCCGAGAAGCGCGAGGGCGCCGGGCACGCGTTCCCGCCACGGGCCCGCGGTGGCCATGACATCCGCCACGCGGGCCACGGCTTCGAGGATGGCGTCGCGCCGTGGTAGCAGGACATCCGGGGTCAAAGGCATGGCAGGAATTTATTGGTATCGATCTTCGCGTGACAAGGCGTGGGTGTCCGGAGACGGCGCAACCGGTTGGCAGCTGTCGTTTGCGCCGTATGCCTCGCCCGGATGCGCGGAAAGAGTCGCCGCCGCGCGCCGGGCCGCTTTGGTTCGGCAAATGAGACGGCTCGCCCCGCTGATCCTGCTGACGGTTTTCCTTCGCGCCGGGATCGGCGCCGCCGCCCCCGCGACCCCGCCGGTGCTATTCAACACCGCTTGGGAAGGGGCATCGGTCGGATTGGTCGAGGTCCTGGGGGAGACGGAGTTCCGGGTCCGGCCCCGCGGGCAGCAGGACGCGCGCGGCCGCAACCGCCAGACCACCTGGTGGGCGGTGAGGATGGACCAGTTGGAGGGGCGCGCGGTGACGGTGCGAGTCACTGGTTTCGACGGCGAATACAACGACCGCCCGGTGATCTCGTGGGCGGGGGCCTGGTATCGCCCGGTGATGAGCCGCGACGGCGAACGTTGGACACACGTCGAGAACGCCGCGTGGGATGCGGAGCGGAAGGAAGTGCGCTTCACCCTGCCCGCGGGGGCCGCCACGCTCTGGCTGGCGCATATTCCCCCGTATCCGGCGGGTCGGGCGCACGCGCTCGTGGACGAGGCCGGGCGGAGCCCGCACGCCCGGGTGGAGGAGATCGGACGTTCCGTGCTCGGGCGGCCGCTGCAGTTGGTGCGGGTGACCGATGGCGGGGTGCCAGATGCCGGCAAGCGCGTGATCTGGATGCAGGCCCGCCAGCACGCATGGGAAGCCGACACCTCGCGGATCCTTGAGGGGGCGCTGCGGTTCGCGCTTTCCGGAGACCCGGTGGCGGCGCGCCTCCGGGCGGGAAACGTCCTGTGGTTCTTGCCGATGATCAATCCCGACTCGGTCGCCCGAGGAGAGGTGCGCTTCAACGCGAACGGGTTTGATCCCAACCGGCATTGGGACGAAGCCGACCCGCGCGACGAACGTTGGCGCGTCCGCGCGCCGGAGATCTGGCATGTGAAACGGGCGATGCTGGAACGGCATGCGCGCCAGCCGATCGACCTCGCGCTGAACCTGCACAACACTGAAACCGGGGAATACCTGGAGACGATGGCGGATGACGACGCGGTGCTGGCGCGGATGACGCGCTTCCATGAGCTGGCGTTGACGCGGAGCACATTCGATCCGTCCCGCCCGAAACTGGCGGTGACGCCCGCGGGAGGCGGAGGCCCCCGGAACACCACGAACGCCATCTGGGTGGAGGCGCGGGTTCCGATGATGCTGTTGGAGACGCGGATCGGGCCGGGCCGGAAGCTGGCCCGTGATCCGACAGAGGAGGACCGGCTGGAGCTGGGGCGGACACTGGTGGCGTTGCTGGCCGAGGCTGCACGATGACGGAGCCGGCCCAGCAGCCGTTGCAGGCGCCGCGCGGGCGCTCCCTAGGGCCGGGCCTGCTCCTCGCCGCGTCGGGGATTGGGGCGGGGGATGTGGTGGTGGCGTCGGTCACCGGCATGCGCTTCGGGCTCACGCTACTGTGGGCGGTGGTCTTGACGGTGGTCCTGAAGTACGTGGTCACGGAGGCGCTGGCGCGCTGGCAGCTGGCGACGGGTGAGACGATCGCGCGCGCCTGGGTGACCCGGTTGCCGCGGTGGGCGGGTGCGGGGTTCGGCCTGTATCTGGTGTTCTGGACTTTCATGGTGGGAGCGTCGCTCAGCAGCGCTTGCGGGATCGCCGGGGCCAGTCTGGCCGGCTTCGGCGCGACCGCGCAGTGGGGAGCGGCGCACGCGCTGGTCGCGGCGGCGCTGGTGGCGGGTAACCGGTACACGCGCTTCCAGAAGGTGATGAAGGCGCTCGTCGCCGTGATGGCGGTCTGCGTGCTGGGTTGCGCGGTGCTGGCGGCGCCTTCGCTGGGCGAGCTGCTCGGCGGTCTGGCCGTGCCGATGATTCCGCCTGGAGGGGCTGCGCAGGTGCTGGCGTTGCTGGGCGGCATCGGAGGCAGCCTCACGGTCATCTGCTACGGTTACTGGATGCGGGGTGAAGGCTGGCGCGGAGCGGAGCGACTGGGAGCCGTGCGGTCGGATGTGCGGTTGGCGTATGTTTTCACGGGGCTGTTCGGAGTGGCGCTCGTGGTGATCGCGGCGGGGGTGGAGGCGCGCGGCGGGGGTGCCCGCCTCGCGCTGGACGTGGCCGATCGGCTGGGCGCCGTCGCGGGGCCCTGGGCGAGGGTGGTTTTTCTGCTGGGTTTCTGGTGCACCGTGTTCACCGCGATGCTCGGCGTCTGGCAGGGCGTGCCGCAGATCTACACCGACATCGTCGACGCGTGGCGCGGAGCCTCCGGCGGTAAAGTCGGGGTGAACCACGGCCGGGAGCGCGCGGTGCGTCTCGGCGCGCTCGGGTTTCTCGCCGGCCCGCCGCTCCTGCTGCTCTGGCACAAGGAACCGGTCGCGGTCGTCGTGGCGTTCTCAATCACCGGTGCTTTCGTCATGCCGTTTCTCGCGGCGACGCTGCTCTACCTGAACAACTGCCGCGAGTGGATGGGCACGCTGGCCAACGGCCGGGCGGGCAATGCGGCGCTGGTGCTTTCCCTCCTGGCCTTCGGGGCGGTCTGCGTGGCCGAGATCCTGAAGGCCGCACGCTAGGCTCGCCCGCTCACTCCGGGTTGTCCGCGAGGAAGGCGTCGATCGCCGCGAGATCCTCCGGGGCGAGCTTCAGCCCGGCCGCCGGCAGCAGTTCCCTGAGCTGGCCGGCGCGGCGCGCACCGACGATTGCCGCGGTTACGGCGGGATGACGGAGCGTCCACGAGAGCGCGATCTGGCCGGGCGTGGCGCCGAGCCGGAGCGCGATGCCGCGCAGCACCTCTACGAGCCGGAGATTGCGCGAGAACAACGGTTCCTGGAAGTGACGGTTCTTGTCCCGCCGCCAATCGTCGGCCGGCAGCGCGGACAGGCGCTCGTGCGTCCAGGCGCCGGTGAGCAGCCCCGACTGCATCGGCGAATAGACGATCACGCCCGTGCGGTGCGCCGCGCACCACGGGAGCACGGCGGGCTCGATCTCGCGCCGCAGCATCGAATAGGGCGGCTGCAGCGAGGCAACCGGTGCGATCCGCTCGGCCCGCTCCAGCTGCGCCGCGTTGAAATTGGAGACGCCGACCCAGCGCACCTTGCCCTCCGTGCGCAGGCGGTTGATCTCCGTCCAGCCTTCCTCGATGCGTTCGTCGGGCTCGGGCCAATGGATTTGGTAGAGATCGATCGTCTCCACCCCGAGGCGACGCAGGCTGGCCTCGCATTCGCGCCGGATGCTGGCGGCGGAGATGTCCTTTCCGACCTCACGCCGCTCATTCCAGACGCGGCCGCACTTGGTGAAGATCAGCGGCCGCGGGGAAACGCCTTCCAGGGCGCGGGCGACGACCTCCTCGGAACGTCCGAGGCCGTAAACCGCGGCGGTGTCGATCCAGTTGATGCCCAGCTCCAGCGCCTCGCGGATGGCGGCGATGCTGTCGCGATCGTCCTGGCTGCCCCAGCCGAAGACCCAGTTTCCGCCGCCGATCGCCCAAGCTCCGAAGCCGAGCGGGGTTAGATGGAGGTCGGTACGGCCAAGTTGTCGGGTTTGCATGGGAGGAGAGTGATGGCTTGGAGGAAACGAGGTTTCAGAAAGCCCAGAGATCCGTCGCGGTGCGCACGTACATCCGGTCGCCGACCGGTGCCGGGGTGGCGAGAATGCGGATCACCGTCAGCTTGCCCGCGAGCGAGGCGAGGTAGATCCGTTCGGCCGCGAGGACCGGGGAGGCGTAGTAGTTGCCGGTGGGGCCGAGACGCTCCTGCGCGTACACCGGCTCCCCGGTGCGTGCGTCGAGGCAGGTCAGCTGGCCTCCGTCGCGCACAAAATAAAGGCGGCCCGCGTGATAGAGCGGCGAGGGGACGTAGGGCAGGGCGCGGCGGTACTTCCACGCGACGTGCGTCTCGCTGATATCTCCCCGGCCGCCCGGGCGCACGGCGACCAGCACGTTCTCCGCGCGGGCGTCCCCCGCCTTGAGCAGATCCCAGTCCTCCCGGGTGAAGCGACCGTCGCGGTTGCGGTCCATGCCACGCAGGTAGTCCCGGCGCGTGGCGTCGATTTCCTCAAGCTCGACGATGCCGTCACCGTTCCGGTCGTTGCGGCGCAGGAACTCCTCCCATGGTTGGCGGGGGGAGTCGGCCTGTCCCGGCGACCACGCGGCGAAGAACAGCAGGCCTTCCCCGAGCACGGGGGTCGTGCAGACGACGCCCGCGACGCCGCGCAGCACCCAGCGTTCCTCTCCGGTGCGCAGGTCGTAGCCCTTCAATTGCGCGGTGCCCGCGACCACGACCTCGTCGTTTCCGGTCGCGCTCCACACCACGGGGGTGCCGAAGCTGCCGGCGGACTCGGGCCGGGGTGTTTCCCACCGGGTGCGACCGGTCGCGAGGTCGAGGCAGAGCAGGGAGGAGCCCTCGTGGACATCGCGGTTGAGCAGCACGCGATCGCCACTGATCACAGGCGAGGTGCCGGTGCCGAATTTTCCGCCGCTTGCGGCGACCGGCATCGGCCGTCGCCACAGCTCCCGGCCCGCGGTGTCGTGGCAGACGACGCCGAAGGATCCGAAGTAGCTGACGACGTGGCGACCATCCGTCGCGGGTGTCGAGGCGGCCGGGCTGCCATCGGAGCGGTGGTGCTCCTCGACGGCCGGCGGGCGGAAACCGCGTTTCCAGCGCAGCGATCCGTCGGCGGTGGCGTGGGCCCGCACCTGCAACTCACCTTCCCCGAAGGTGGTGAGATAGAGGGTGTCGCCCCAGACCACGGGCGAGGAGGGCGACCACGGTACCGGCACTTTCCAGCGGTGCGGCTCATCGGGGCCGATGCGCACCGGAGGTTCGGCACGCGCCACCCCGGAAGCCGCGGGGCCGCGGAACTGGGGCCAGGTCTCAGGCGTCGCGGCGGTGGCAGCCGGAAAGGACGGCACGAGGAACATCAGCAGCGAAAGGCGGAGTGTTTTCACGCGAGGCGGGGTCGCGGTCAGGATGCCCCGGGCATCCGCTCGTGCCAGAAAGAACTCCGGATCCACCGCGGTCCGGGCGTGTCCGCACGATGACCGATGGCTGGTGGGAGGATCGGTGCTATGGTTCGCCCTGGTGGCTCCGGACCGCAACGGCGCCCTGATCCGGTGAAAGCCGACGAAGGGACGACGGCCGGGGTGCCGATCAGGAAACGAAACGCAATGCCATGAAAACGATGACAATCGGGGCGCTTAGCCTCGTCGCGCTGGCCTTCGGGGCCGCCGCCCTGCATGCCCAGTCGCTTCAGAATACAACCCCGTACTCGGGACCGGCCGTGTTGCTGGCCGCCGAGGACCATGCCGAGCGGCTGCTGCCCGGAAATCCCGCCAGTCGGATGCTCGATCTCTCGCTCTCGCAGGAGGAGGAGATCGCCGCGATCCGCGAAGGCCAACGTTCCGAACTGGGCGAGATCGCCGAGGACTCCTCGCTGACTCCGGCGGAGCGTCGTGCGAGAACCACAGAGGTCGTAAAGGCCAAGGGGATTCTCGTCTCGGACGTGCTGACCGAGGAACAGCGCGGGTTGCTGGCGGGTTGGGTCCGGAAGGAACGCGACCGGGTGGACATGATCCTGGGCGAAAACCTCGTCGAGCGGCTCCAGCCGTTCAGCTGGCTCGCGACGACGCTTGGGTTGAGTGATGGGCAGTTGGAGCGGATCGCCGCGATCCGCGCGCGTCAGCGGGTCGACCTTGGCATCATCAACAGCCTGGAGGACGTCGATTCGGAGGACATCAAGGATCGCATGAACGCGATGTTCCTCCGCCACGGCGAGGTGGTGCGCACGATGCTAAATCCCACGCAGATCTCCCTGTTGGATGGAATGTGGAGCGAGCGCTACTGAGCGTTCGCCGTTCAGCCGTCGCCCCCGGTCGTACGCGACCGGAGGGCGGCGTTTTTAAGTCAACTCGGGCGTCGTTCCCAGCACGAGGTCCCAGCGTGCGGCGAGTTCCCCCGCGCGCGAGCCCGCCAGCGGGGTGAAGTCCAGCGTGACCGAGTCCCGCTGGCGCTGATCCTGGATTCCGCGCCAGATACCGTCGCGAGTGTTACCCGGGTGGCCCTTGATGTAGCCTTGCGTGACGAGTTCCTTGCGGCCGCGGATCTTCACCGCGAGGTGGATGTGCGGCGTGCGCCCGGGATAGGGCACGGGCTTGATCGTGCGGAAAACGTACTCGCCGGTGGCTCCGGTCACGAAGCGGCCGAAGCCCTGGAAATACGGATCCCGCTTCGTGGCGTCCCCGCCGGAACGGGTGTGCAGGTAGACGCCGTGGTGGTCGCATTGCCAGATCTCGATCGTGGCGTTGCGCACCGGGGTGCCGTCGGCGGCGAGCGGGCGCCCGCCAAGCCACGTGACTTCGCCGGCCGCCGGGGTGGTGGCGTCGTTGACCACGAGCAGGTCGTTGTCGGTGTCGAGCGGCAGGCGGTCCGGATAGAACGGCCCCTCGGTCTGCCGCGGCGTTCGCGCCAGCTGCTCGGCGAAAAGCCCCGGGGTGGTGAGGAGCGCGCCCGTCCAGGCGAGGCGGCGGAGAAAATCACGTCGAGGGGAGAGGATTTGGATGGGCATGGGGTGGCGGCGGAGCACGGGTGACGACGTGGCGGGTGCGGCGAAGTTAAGAGGCATGTGCCGCGCCGGGCGCGAGGGGATCAATGCGGTTGCCTCGTTTGGGTGGCTCGCTGAGAAAAATCCCATGCCTGGCCTTCGTGTGTTTACCCTGCTGAGTGTGTTCGCCGGCGTGCTGGGACCGCCGCTCGTCGCCGGGGACCGGCCGCAATGGGGCGAGCGTCACACCCGCAACATGGTTTCGCCCGAGCGGGGCCTGCCCGAGACGTTTGATCCGAAAACCGGCGCCAACGTGCGCTGGACGGCGCGGCTGGGAAGCGACACCCACTCGACGCCGGTCGTAGCCGACGGCCGCATTTACCTGGGGACCAACAACCGCGTGCCGCGCGATCCGCGCCACGACGGGGACCGCGGCGTGATGCTCTGCCTCGACGAGCGCACCGGTGCCCTCCTGTGGCAGCTTGTGGTCCCGAAGATCACCACCAGCAAATTCTGGGACTGGCCTTTCATGGGGATCTGCTCGCCCGCGACGGTGGACGACGGCCTCGTCTACCTCGTCACCAACCGCGGGGAGGTCGCCTGCCTGGACCCGCGGGGCATGGCGAACGGCAACCAGGGGCCGTTCGTCGATGAGGCGCGGCACCAGACGGCGGCGGGGCAGGAGACGGTGCCGGTGGCGCCGACGGACGCCGACATCCTATGGCTTTTCGACATGGTCGGCTCCCTGAAGGTGCGGCAGCACGATTCCGCGCACGCCTCGATCCTCGCCCATGGCGCGTTCCTTTACGTCAACACTTCCAACGGCGTGGGTGACACGCACCGTGAGATCGAATCACCCGAGGCGCCCAGCCTGATCGTGCTGGAGCGCGCCACGGGCCGGCTGGTCGCGGTCGACGATGAACGGATCGGCCCGCGGATCTTTCATTGCACGTGGTCCTCCCCCTCGCTGCTGCGGGAAAACGGCCGCGAGACGGTCGTGTTCGGCGGGGGCGACGGGGTGGTGTACGGGTTCGAACCGCTGGCCGACGCGCCGCCTCCGGGCGAGGTGCGGAAGTTGCGCAAACTCTGGCAGTACGACGGCGATCCGAAGGGCCCCAAGTCCCAGGTGCACCGTTTCACGACCAACCGGCGCGAGAGTCCCAGCAATATCAAGGGCCTGCCGGTGATCCATGGCGGGCGGGTACACGTCGCCCTCGGAGGTGATCTGTGGTGGGGAAAAAACGAGGCGTGGCTGAAGGCCTTCGAGCCGCCCGCCCCCGGTGGCGCGCCGCGGGAGGTTTGGTCCTATCCGCTGGTGCAACACGTGATGAGCAGTCCCGTCATCCATGAAGGGCTCGTGTTCATCGCCGACACCGGCCGCCGCCTCCACTGCCTCGACGCGGCGACCGGTGCGGGGATCTGGACACACGATGTGAAAAGCGAGTCCTGGGCCACGCCGCTGGTCGCCGACGGCAAGGTTTATTTCGCGACGCGGCGCGGGGAGTTCCTCACGTTCGCCGCCTCGCGCGAGAAGCGCCTCCTGGCCGAGGTGAGTCTCGGCGCCGGTGTGAGCGCGACGCCCGTCGCCGCCAATGGCACGTTGTACGTCGCGACGATGACCCATCTTTACGCGATCTCCGCCCGCTGAAACGAAACCCGCCAACTGCCCCGTCATGAACCGCCGTCGCTTCCTGCTCCAGTCACCCGCGGCCGCCGCCGCCGCCGTCGCCGTCTCGCGCGCCGGCGCCGCGGAGAAACCAACTGCCGGACCGGGGCCCTACGCTCCCGGCCCGAAGCCGGCGCCCGTGGTGAAGCCCGGCGAGTTCGTCTTCGCCGCCGCGCACTTCGACCATGGTCACATCTCCGGCCAATGCGCGTCGCTCGCGGAGGCGGGTGGCACGTTGAAGTGGATCTTCGAACCCGACACCGCCAAGCACGCCCCCTTTCTCGCGCGCTACCCCGGCGTGAAGGTGGCGCGCTCCCTGGACGAGATTCTCGCTGATCCCGCTGTGAAGCTCGTCACCGCGGCCGCGGTTCCGTCCGACCGCGCCGCGATCGGCCTGCGGGTGATGGACGCGGGAAAGGACTATTTCACCGACAAGGCGCCCTTCACGACCCTGGCGCAGCTGGAGCAGGCGCGGGCCGCCGTGCGCCGCACGGGCCGGAAGTATTTCGTCTACTACAGCGAGCGATTGCACTCCGAGGCGGGCATGTTCGCGACGCAGCTGGTGCGTGAGGGCGTCGTGGGGCGCGTGGTGCAGGTGGTCGGGCTCGGCCCCCACCGCCTCAACAAGCGTACGCGACCGGCGTGGTTTTTCCAGAAGGCGCGGTACGGCGGTATTCTTTGCGACATCGGCAGCCACCAGTGCGAACAATTCCTCACCTATGCCGGGGCGCGCGACGCACGCGTCACGCACGCCGCGGTCGGTAATTTCGCCAACCCGGACACCCCGGAGCTGGAGGACTTCGGCGAGGCCTCGCTCGTGGCGGACAATGGCGCGACCAACCAGGTTCGCGTGGATTGGTTCACCCCGGACGGGCTGAGCAACTGGGGCGACGGTCGCACGTTCATCCTCGGAACGAAAGGCTTCATCGAGCTGCGCAAGTACGTCGACCTCACGCGCGACCGCGCGGGCAACCAGGTGTTCATCGTGGACGGCAAGGGCGAGTACCAAGTGAACGTCGCGGGGCGCGTCGGCTACCGCTTCTTCGGCGAGTTCATCCTCGACTGCCTCCACCGCACGGAGAACGCGATGACGCAAGAGCACGCCTTCAAGGCGGCCGAGCTCTGTCTGCGTGCCCAGGCTGCGGCGATCCGACTCGCCTGAGCGCGCCGGCGAGGAAACCCGTTCAGGCGCCCGGACGGCGTGGGCGGACGGGCACGTGGACCTCGTAGCGCTTGACGAACCACGGGGTGAACGGGCCGCTCCAGAAGACGGCGACCGGCTCGCCGTCGGCCTCGACGTCGTTACGCGACGCGAGCCACGTCAGGATTTCATCGCGGGTGCGCTCGAAGTTCTCGCGGGAATAGGAACCGCGCGCTCCGCGGCTCGCGACCCGGCGCTCGGGAAATCGCTCGACGACCACCGCGCCCTCGCTGCCCGCGACCTTGGCCTGTTGGCTTTCGGCGACCCAGAAATACATCGCCGCGTCACGGATCCGCGCTTCGACCGGCACGGTCATGGCGATGTCGTGCCGCGAGATGTAGCGGAAAAGCGGCATGAACAGGTTGTCGGCGCCATCGAAGTACTCGCCCTTCCCGGAAGAGCGGAGCAGCACCCCCGCCGGCAGGGTCTTGAGTTCGCTCACTCCGCTCGCGGTCGGCGGGAACGCCTGTTCGGTTGCCATGGCGGGAGTAAGGATGAACAGGCCGAGCAGGAAGGAAAGCAGACGGGCTTGCATGCGATTGGTACGCCCGCGGCATGCGGGCGGACGCATTTTACAGCCGTGGATTCAGGGCACCTCGTAGATTTCGATCAGGGCGACGCCGGTCGCGCCAGCCGAGCCTTTGACCTCAACGGTGTAATTTCCCGGCTCGAGCGTGGCCAGGAGGGCGGCGTCGCGGGAGTCGGCGGCGAGCGCGAAGGCGCCGACCTGCGTGAACGCGGCGGCCAGCGGGGCGCCTCCGCCCCAATTGTCGTTGCCGCCGCGCTCGCTCTGGCCGGCGAAGAGGGTCAGGCGGGGATCCACCACGGCGCCGCCCACGCCGAAGATCGCCAGGCCGGGGCCGATGGCCCGCACCAGGACCCGACGGGGTGAGGCGCCGCCGATCACGAATCCCGCGGTCACACCGGTGCCGAGATGCTTCAGGACCGAGACGTTCACCAGACGGGGCGTGGACGCGGTGAACTGGGAGGAAGGCGTCGCGTCGTAAAGCTCCGCGAGCACCGCGCCTGGCCCGGTGCCCGCGATGCGCGCGGAATTTGGTCCGCTCGCGAGAGCGGGAAACGAGATCGCCGCGTCCCTCGAGTCCGCGCGGGCGAACGGGAACGCGCCCACGCCGGCCATGGTGGCGGCGATCGAGGCGGTGCCGCCCCAGTTGTCATTGCCGCCGACGGCGGTCGCGCCGGTGAAGAACTCCAGGCGTGGATCCTCGAGGGCATCGCCTAATCCGAAGGCCGCGAGCGACGGGCCCACGGCGCGCATCAGGACCGCCTTGCCGCCCGCGGTGCCGGCGCCGCCGACCACCACGCCGAAACGGAACTCGTCGTCCGCGGAGGCGAGCGAGGTGAGGATGGAAAGATTCACCAGTCGGCCCGGGTTGGCCACTTGCCCGATGGTGAGCGCGGCGGCCGTGCTACGGGTGGCGCCGCCACGGGTGGTGATCTGCACGGAGTAGGCGCCGGCGTTCCCGGGGCCGGCCGAGACGATTTCAAGCGCGGGGGTGTTGGCGCCGGGCAGCGCCACGCTGTCGCGGAACCACTGGTAGACGGCCCCCTCCGCGCCCCGCGCCTGGACCGTAAAGCGGGCGGTGGCGCCTGGCCCGATCGCCTGGGACTGCGGTTGGATCCGGACTTCCGGCGCCCCGCGGCTGTCGAGTAGCTCGAACGTGAGCGACACTCCCTGGTCGCCCACGGCGACGATCGCCGCGTCGCTCGCGGCCAGACCGCGCAGGGCGCGGTTCACCGGCACCGTGCTGCCGGACCAGTCCGCGGCGTCGGGCGAGACCAGCAGCATGCCGTTGGTGCCCACCGAGGCGACATAGCCGAGCGGGGTGCGGGCCAGCGCGTTGATGGTTTCGGCCACGCCGGTCTCGACGCCGGTCCATTCCAGCCCCTCCCGGGAGGCGATCATCGCACCCGCGTCGCCCGCCGCCACAAAGCCGATGCCCTCGAAAAAGGACACCACCTGCAGGGCGGTGGTCACGCCGCTGCTCGCCGCGGTCCAGGTCGTGCCGTCCGTGGAGTGCAGGATGCGACCGCCGTCACCCACGATCACAAATCGGCCCGCCCCGTGCGCGGCGGAACGCAGCGTGCCGGTCGTCCCCGATGAGCCGGCGGCCCAAGCGCTACCATCGGCGGACGAAAGCACGACGCCGTTGGCGCCCGCCGCCACGAAGCGTTCCGGGCCGGCCGCGATCGCGAAGAGGGCGGCCGTGGTTCCGCTGGTGCGGGCGGTCCAGACCGCCGCGTCGGCCGAGGTGAAGATCCGCCCGGCGTCGCCGACCGCGACATAGGTCTGACGACCGTGCGCGATCTCGTTCAGGTTGCCGAAAGCCGGGTTGGGGTTCGCCCGGCTCCAGACCACCCCGTCCGCGGAAAACAACACGGGAGGCACGGTCGCCCGCGAGACGGGGTCCGTCGCCTGACCGACCGCGACAAACCGGCCCGCGGCGTGGACCAGACCAAGGAGCGAGGCGGCCGCTCCCTCGCCCGATCGCCGCCAATCCGCGGGCGAGCTGCGATTCACGAAAATCTCGCCGGCGCGTCCCAACACCAGACCGCGGTCGCCATCGCCTGCCACGGCCAATGCGTTGAAGGTGCGGCCTTCCGTTGAGGCGGGGTTCCAGTTTTCGCCGTCGGCCGAAACCAGTACGCCGTTGTTCTCGGTGGCTGCCACCCAATGGCCCTGCACGCGGGCGATGCCGTTGATCGCGCCGCTCACTCCCGACGTGCGTCGGGTCCACTCG
>Ga0209358_10002629_pt1 | contig 13569 bp, 10 predicted proteins | sample LauGreFa1BDMLBSN_2_FD_187574 | JGI IMG/M metagenome (GOLD analysis project Ga0209358, IMG submission 187574) | Freshwater lake microbial communities from Lake Michigan, USA - Fa13.BD.MLB.SN (SPAdes) (version 2) | ecosystem: Environmental > Aquatic > Freshwater > Lake | place: Lake Michigan, USA... | reverse complement strand
CCAAGATAAATATTTTCACTAGATGTACTGCTGGATTCACCCGCATAAGAACCTAAAAATAAATTATTATTACCGGAACTATTAGCAACACCAACTTGATGACCAATAAAAGTATTGTTAATACCGATGGAATTTTGAAATCCAATTCCTGAACTGTCTGTATCTGTCGCACCTATGAAAATATTCTTAGATCCAGTTGTATTTCCATATCCAGCTCGATTTCCAAAGAAAATATTCTTAGCCCCTGTTTGATTACTATATCCTGCTTGATTACCCATAAATAAATTACGAGAACCTGTAGTAGTTTCATATCCAGCTTGATTTCCAATGAAAGTGTTGAGATCACCCGTATGAAAAACACCTCCAAAGCCAGCATAGGCAGTTTGAAATCCTAAGAATATATTATTATTACCAGTAGTATTAGAATATCCTGCTTGAAAACCCATTATCATATTGTTCTCACCTTGTGTTCTATAACCTGATTGAAATCCAATGAAGGCATTATTATTTGAACTAATACTAGAATAACCTGCTTCTGTTCCAATAGCTATGTTGTCTTGACCATTAGTATTTGAATATCCAGCTTTAAATCCAATATTAATTGTTGTATTAGAAGTAGTTTGATTAAATCCTGCTTCATAACCGAAAATAATATTATAATTAGCAGATGAAATATTAGCACCTGATTGATAACCTAAAATAAGATTACCAGTGCCACTAGAAAGTGTTGTGCCAGCTTTTGATCCAATTACTAAATTTTGAGAACCTTCAATTACTGATTTTCCAGCTTGAAAACCAATTAATATATTATCATCTGCATCATCTAAAGCACTGCCAGTCGCCTCTAAATCTCCAGTTCCTCCACCAATTAATACATTGCGATTTCCTCCATCAATCCGACGTCCTACAAATGAACCAATTGCTACATTATTTGCACCTATTCCATTTCCATTTTGACTATTCATTCCCGCTTCATAACCTAAATAAACGTTTCCTGCTCCATTTGAACTAGAACCAGCATTATATCCTACAAAAATAGAATTATCTATTCCATGTGAATTAAGACCCGCATTATTACCTATTAATATCACATATTGATTTGGAGTTAAATAATTACTATTTCCTGCATTATGTCCTATTATTGTATTATTAATTCCTGCACTATTACTTGAATTATTACCAATTATCACATTTAAAACTCCCATAGAAGGTGCTGAATAATTACCTAAAATTATATTATTGTTAAAATTACTACCTGTAAAACCATAATTACCATAGCCAGATGCTACTCCTATTACTAAATTATCACTTCCTATATAACTACTGTATCCTGGTGCATTATATGGACTTGTATCATCATGAGTACCAATATAAGTATTTCTATTTCCAGATTGATTACCATAACCACTTAAAGATCCTAAATATGTATTATTATTACCCGAAAAACTATAAAATCCTGATTGATATCCAACATAAGTATTACCATTGCCAGTTTCAGCATAAGCAGCAGCACCTCCACCAATATATACATTTTCAACTCCAGTATTAGATGAATAACCTGCATATGCTCCAATAAACATATTTCCATCTATCAAATTAGAAAAACCTGCATAAATACCAATCGCAGTTACATTACTAGATGTTATACCAGAATATCCAGCTTCAAATCCTAATAATACATTATCTGAACCCGTAGTAGTAGAATAACCCACACCTAAATTACTAGAACCACCTCCAATCATTGTATTTCGTGTTCCAGTCGTCATTTGAATACCAGCACCTTGACCCATTAAAACATTACTATCTCCTCCAGCACTCAATGCAATTCCAGCATTTTCACCTATAATAACATTATCTTGATTAGATGTTATTAAATTGCCAGAATTAGCACCTATTAACACATTATTATTTCCAGATGTTAAAAACGCACCTGCATTTGAACCTATTAATGTATTAGCATCTCCAATAGTAGTATTAGAACCAGCATTAAAACCAACGAAAGTATTATCATCGGCTATGGTAATATTAGAACCAGCGGAGGAACCAATTAATGTATTTCTATTTCCTGAAGTCATTGTAGCACCAGCAGCAGCACCAACTAAGAGATTTCCATTTCCAAGAAGAATAATAGTTTGTGTAAGAGTTGAACCAACGATTAAATTATTATTATCTATTTCATCCTGTCCCTGATTACTTAGTAATATTACATTTCCACCACTTATTTTATAACAATTAAAACATCTTATTTCAGTAGGATTAGATGCTAGAACATTGTATTCAACAGATCCAAGTAATAAACAATCTGTAGCTATTAAAAGATAAGCACTATCAATAATTTCTAAAGCCTTATCAATAGCTGTTGTAATTACAGATGAATTAAATAATTCTACTGCATATGTAGGTGTTCCGGAAGTATTAGATAATGACATGCCTTTATTATTTCCAGTGCTTCCTGAAACTGTAATTTCTGAAGTTCCTATACTACTATTACTTTCAAAACTTAGTAAACCAATATTTTCAGTAATACTTGTTCCAGAAACTATGATGACATTATTGATAATAGTAGTCGCAGATACATTTTGGTAAAATCCATAATTAGCAGTTTTAGATGTAGTTCCAATTACATTTATTTTATTATTAGAAGATGTAATAGTTGAATTAACTATATAAAGACCATACACGGATTCTGCTCCACCACCATTTATATTAATTGCGCAATCTTTAATTTCTACATTTACAAGTTCATTTCCATAAGCTACTGAACTAAAAGTATCAGTACTTCCAGATGATACTGTATTGACAAAAGTTAAGTTTTCAATTGTTAAATTAGATGCTAGAATAATGGCAGCAGACGTATCCACTGCAGAACTACTGAAACTAAAATTAACAATAGTATTAAGTATTCCACTTCCAACGATACTAATATATGGTTTACAAATTAAAACATTAGGTTCGTAATAGGTTCCAGCTCCAACTCTTATTAAATATTGATTCGTAGCCGAATTATTTAATATAGCATTCAATGCCTGTGAAATAAGATAAAAATCACCACCAACTGGTGCTACTGTTATAACATTAATATTTTCAAAAATGATAAGTGAATTATTAGGATTAACTAATCCACCTGAAAATCTTGAAGTTGAAGCATCAATGCTATAATATCCATTTGGTGTATTAATTATCAATGCATTAGAATTACTTGAAGATGAACTATATGCGGCTATACTAGAATAATCTAGTGTTATAGAATTAAGATTTATAATAGTAATTAATATATTTTCATCTTCATCTGAAACAGTTGAATTATAATTGAGAGTTAAGACATATTGAGATACACCAATGATTTTAAAATAATTATTATTTGACGATATATAAGCATCACTTACAAGAATATAAGTATTAGGAATGAAACCTAGACTAATGAAATCTTGACCACTAATGAAACTTGTTAATTCTATAGTATCTAATGCTCCTTCGCCTGTATTATGTGTGAATTTAACAGAGTTAGATATAAGTGTAGCCTGTGGTTGATTTGAATCTGCATAAATACCAACTGTATTTTGTATAGTACTAAAATTAGAAGAACTAACGGAAATGTTAGAATATGCTACATTCACACTTCCTTCATAATTATTAAGTCCATAATTATTTTCTGCACCATTAATGACTAATGATGAATTAAGTATTCTAGCATTTGTAGAATTATTTAATTCAATACCATAATTATAAATTGAATCATTAGTTATATTTATTATCGCATTTTTAACTATAATATTACTAGAATCATCAAAAGAAAGTCCAAAGCTATATAGAGGAGAACTAATATTGAAGTTAATATTTACATTTTCTACTTTTATATTGGAACTTGTTATAGTTGAAATACCTGTTATAAACGCTGATGTATTGATATTATAATCATTGATGAATAAATTAGAATATATATTATCTGAAGTATTATTTGAAGATATTCCAAATAATCCGCATATACTATTACTATTTTGTAATTGAAGGGTAAGATTATTTACGATTGAATTATTTCCGGTAGTAATTAAAAATGTGGAATTATTGCTACTATCTATAGGAGATGTAATAAATGTAGATGTAGGCTGATCACCAGTTAAACTTACGAAATCTGGAAGCACTATAATTTCGTTATAATCTCCAGGAGCTACTAATATAATATATTGATTAAAGAGGGCAGGGGCACCCGAAATACTCGAAATACTTCCATTTGAAAACGGGGGTATATCAGTAGGAGAACCTAAAGCATTTGTAATAGCTTGATTAATCGTAATATAATCACCTGCACCTAGAATACTACTAACTGTTATAACGTGTTGATATACTCGACTAACACCGGCTGCTACAGAATCTAAAATACCGGTTGTAGGGCTAATATTTAAATTAGAACCTATTTTTACACCACCTAAATTCGTAGCAGATGCTACATCGATTGTTAATTCACGCCATACATTTCCGAACACGTCAGCACCTGCGGGTTTATGAAGGCCTTGAAATCTATTTATACTTTCATTATAACGAATACTTCCAAAATCAGTTTCTGAACTTAAATTATTATTATCACCAACTCTAATACCACGATTTAATCTTAGGAGTTGATTAGGGTCTAATGGAAATGTCATTTATGTTTTATCTTTTGTCTTTTATATTTTTGTTATATTCTAGTATTAGTATATAACTTAGTTTAATGAAAGATTAGAAAATATATGAATGATTTTAACTTAATAAAAAAAAGAGTTAAAATGGAAAGAGAACTAAAACATAATCAAATAGAAATAGTAATTGAAAATGAAATATAACCTAGATTAATTTATATTTCTTTTGTAGAATTTTAATGCGTTCTTCAGCATCAGCATTTAATCCATTAGTTTCTTTATTTTCAATTCTATTCATCAACATTGTTCTTTCAATACCATCTAAATAAGGATCTATTTTTTTATTTGATACTCGTGGTTGAACGGTTTGAACTGGTTTTCCTTTTGTAATATTATCTATCTTAGTATCAAATTTATAATACATTTTAATACGTCCTAAAATCATTTGATGGATGCTTCGATCATTTACTTCAATGAATTTATCTAATTCTACGAAAATACGGGTATTATTATAAACAACATTACCAGATTTTCCATTTTTATGACTTTCATTATGTAAGACGCATCCACCGATATTTCCAAAATGCTTATATACGTCTGCGGGTGGTAATTTAGCATTACATAAATAACAACTATGAGTATTGCATTTAGGACAAGTCATATGATTACAACCTTCTTCCTTATAGAATTTAGTTCCACAGGCTACACAACTATGAGTAAGTTTTGAAGTACTAATTTCATTAATCATTTTATCAATATATGAAACCTTATCACGTAATGTTTCATCTGGTTTAAATATCAAATTATAACAATGATTATCTCCATGAGCATTACGGCGGCACTCAGAACACCACGAAACTGCACAATTTTGGCATTTAACATAGATGTGTGATACACCCTTAGGAACTTCAACTGCACAACCGAATTTACTACAATTAGGACATATTTGAAAATTATCAATAATACCAGCCATTTTAGAAACTTCCTGCATTTCCCGACAATCAGTAAATATTTTAAATTTATCTTCATCTAAAACATTTTTAAAATCTGTTTCATTATAATATCCATTACAATTATCTGTAGCATTATCAGCAGTATGAAACATACAAGCTAGAGTAGCAGTAGCAGTTTCTAGCATACTTTTAACATAATTTTCTAAACACATTTTACATACTAAATGTTTATTAGAGGCAGTAGCATTAGAACATCTTATTAAATCTTCATTTTTAACTTCTTCATCAAAACAACATCGACAAGTAGTAGATAATCCTAGACTAATTATATCTTCTTCAGTTTGTTTAGTTATTTTAAGATTAGGTTTAACTTGTTCTATTTCTAATTTTTTAGGTTTTAATAAAATTGGATTTGATTTAACTTTAATTTTAGGTTGTACTTGTTCGTTAGGTGTAAGTGGTGGTGGTGGTGGTTCATTAGGATGTTCTAGCATATAAATTTGACGTCTAATTTCTTCAATATCATCAGGTTCTTTTTCTTCAAATTCTACTTCTATTTTTGTTTCTATTTTTTCTTCAGGTTTAATAGTTTCAATTGGAATAAGAATAGGAATAGCAATAGCAATAGGTTCATCATCTATATCAACTTCTGCAATTAATTTAGGTTTATGTTTCACACAAAAACCATCAATATCTCGAGTTTTATTTTTACAAGGTTGTCCTTTTGATGTTCTTCCAGAGCAATTACGAATAATATAATTCATTTTCGATTGTAGTTAATTGAAATGAATGAATAAAATAAAGTAAATGAAAACTATATATTTAAAAATGGAAAATCAATTTTTTATAAAAAATAAACATCAGAATTATCATTTTTTTCAAATTCATCTGGAAATAAAACTATAGGAATAGAATATTTTTCTGGTTCTTCTTCAGTATCATAAATAAAGCTAGAATAATCTAAATGCACTTCATTCAATACACAAAACTTTATTTCATCATTACATAAAACACGATATTCAATCCAACATTGATTATTATGAATGTGATTAAAAGTAGTAGTAGTATTAAGGACTACACCTAATAATGAAAGAATTAATAATGAATACATTCTAGTATATTGCTAGATTGTTTGTATATTAAATGGTATTTCTTAAATTAAAAATGATTAGAATTGAATTATGTAATATAGTATAATATGTATTTTACAATACTACACACTCTAAAAACGAAAAGGCATTGTATTTACAATGGGAAATGACAATATGCCTGTACAAATGAATGCGGTTAGTTATTTTGGAATATGGGGTAAAAATCATTTTGAAATCGAAGGTGAAATTGAAGATTTAACTTTTGATAAATGTTATTATTTAATGGCACGTTTAGGATATTTCAGAAATATTACCGATCTTGGTAAATTAATGGTTTCATTTGATGATGGAATAACATTTATTGATTTCGTACCAAATCCAGGAATGAACCGACATTTTTTAGTATGTTTGGCTTCCTATATTTCTAGTAATTATCATTTGAATTCAAGTGTTAAAATTTATTGTGATAATGATAATGAAGAAGAAGATCGATTTGTTGGTGTTTTTAGTGGTAATGAAAACAAAGAATATCAATGTTATTTACCAGATACGGGTTGCATTATTTATTTCAAATTTTAAAGATTTTTAATTAATTTTTTTATTTGTTGTCAATTGGTTTAATAATATTTAAGAATTTATTATAATTATAGAAAATACATTAAATAATTCTAATAAATATGAAAAAGCTTTGTAATACATGTTTTAGAAAATTTAACACTCAATGGCATTTAAGTCGACATTTTAATGGAAAATATAATAGATGTAATAAAGCAGCAGAGATAGTTAATGGAAATTCTGTAGAAACGAATAATACATGTAATAAATGTAATAAAATAGCAGAGATAGTTAATGGAAATTCTGTAGAAACAAATAATAAATTTAATGACGAAGAAATAGTTAATGGAAATTTTGTAGAAACAAATAATAAATTTAATGACGAAGAAATAGTTAATGGAAATTCTGTAGAAACGAATAATAAATTTAATGACGAAGAAATAGTTAATGGAAATTCTGTAATTAAAACAGAAACTCCGATTCAATTAGATAAATCTAATGTTCAAATTAAATATAGTAAAATTTATATATGTAATAGATGTAATTTATCATATAAATATAGACAAGGATTATATAAACACAAATTAAAATGCAGAATTAATACTAAACAAGATATTAAAGAAGATATTAAAGAAGATATTAAAGAAGATATTAAAGAAGATATTAAAGAAGATATTAAAGAAGATATTAAAGAAGCTATTAAAGAAGATATTAAAGTAAATATTAAAGACGATAATAAAACTGATAATAAATCAGATATTAAAGACGATAATAAAACTGATAATAAATCAGATATTAAAGAAGATATTAAAGAAGATAATAAATTAGATAGTAAAAAAAATACTAAAGAAGATATTAAAGAAGATTTAAATAACCACTTAATTGATATTATTTTAAAAAAAAATAAAATAATTAAAGAATTAATAGAAAAAACAGACAATATAAATAAACCTATTATTAATGATGAAAATAAATTTACAATAAAAAATGATATAATTATTAATGATATAATTATTAATGATATTAAAATTATATCAAGGAACGAAGATAATTATATTGATGGACTTTACTTATGTAAAATGGAAAATATAAAAATTATGGATTGGTTTTGTTTAGATAATACTAAATTATTTATAAAAAAACTAAAAATACAAACAGGTATATTAGAGTTTCATTTATATGAAATTATTTATAATAATAAATATGAAATTATAGAATTCTGGCTTCATCCACAATTAATAATAAATTTAAATATTTGGATTTTAAATATATTTTTAAATAAAACTATTGAATTAAATAATTTGTTAAAATATACAGAAGATGAATTAATTAAAACTAAACAAAAAAATCAACTATTACAAGATTTATGTGTTAAAAAACAAAGTAGACAGATATATCCTAAAAAAAATGTAATATATATATTAACTACCGAAGATAATAAAAAGAAACGAATTTATATAATAGGTAAGGCAAGAGAATTAAAAAATAGATTAAGCACATATAATAAAACTGCAGAACATGAAGTAGTATATTATAGAGAATGTAAAAATGAAGACGATATGAGAGCAATAGAATTTATGGTTTTAAATAAATTAAATAGTTTTAAAGAGAAAGCAAATAGAGATAGATTTATTTTACCTATTGAAAAAGACATTTCATTTTTTATTGAATTTATTGATAATGCTATTAATTTTTTTTAATATTTTTAAAATTAATTATAAATTATTAGTATTATTTTATAGTATATGTTTTTTGTTTTAATATTATTTTATGTCTTATTTATTACACCGATCGAAAATAAAATACATTAAAATAACAATAAAATTAATTATTAGTTAATGCTTGATATACTGTATTAGCAATAATAAAATTTCCATATTTATTTGGATGAAGACAATCTGGAAAAAATTTAGAATATATTGGATTTGGATTTCCGCTTGTATCTAAAAATGCACCATTAACATTAATAATTTTAATATTAATACCTTGTTGATTAAAAAGTGAAACTACATTCTTAAGTCCAGGAATAATGTTGTTATTAAATATTTGAATATCTGGTGGTATATCATTATCACAAAATATTGGAGGAGGTAAGCAAACATATACTTTTGGTTTTGATGCAATATTGAGAAATTGCGTAATCATCCATGTTGTTTCTTCTTCAAAAAAATCCTGATTAACCCAAAAATCTGGATCTGAATCATTAGTACCTAACATAATAATTACTATATTAGGTAATTTATCAATTGATTGTGTAAACCCATCACTTAAGTTATAAGGTAATGCAGATAGTCTGTTATATGCTCTTCCTGGACATCCAAAATTACAAACTGTATATTTATCACCAAGTAATAAACCTAATTGTGCTGGATAAGAATCAGTTTTTATATTATTTTTAACACCATAACCCCAAGTAATACTATCTCCAACACAAGCTACTTTTACTTTACAAACTTCATTAGATTTACAATTATTAAATTCACAGGGCTGTAAATTACAATCGGTTTTACTAAGATTATTTAAACTAAAATTATGTTTTTTTAAACCTAAACCTAATCCTAATCCTAAACCTAATCCTATTATAATTATAATAATACAGCTGATAATTATATATTTTTTATATTTTGAAATTTTACTTATAAAATTCATTTTTACAAACTAATGCACTTTAATGTAATATAATATAATATAATATAATATAATGTGTTAATAGTATTAGAAAAATAAAAAAAAATATATTAAAGTAAAACTATAAAACTATAAAACTATAAAACTATAAAACTATAAATAAAAAAAAATGTCGCGTGTCTTTGAACTTTCAGCATCTACTAAGTTTTCAAATCCAATTCTTGCGGGCTGGTATAAGTTAAAAAACAATGACCAAGCCAGCCTCATTGTTTCTAATTCAAATTCAGATGTTCAAGGAACTATTAGATATAATGAAACACTAGAAACATTTGAAGGATTTAATGGTAATGTTTGGATTACATTTAATGCTTTAAAAGGAGATAAAGGAGATAAAGGAGATGATTTTGATGCTATATTATCATTTAATAATCTTTTAGGAGGAACAGGTAATATAATAGCATCTGGAAATGTAAATGTTTCTACCGGACAAAGTATAATTTCAGTTCGTAGCTTAGCCTCTGGAACTACTAAAATTAATGACATTTCTATACCAACTGTAGGCATACAAACTTATCCTACTACAATTCAAATAACTTCTAATCCTCTACCTTATGAATGGAATAATTCTAGTATTTCACAATCTAATTTAATAAATGTGGACGGTTCTCTAAAGGCCTATGGAACTATTGAAACCTGGATTTGTAGCTCAACTGCTATTATTTCAAAAGGTCAGGCAGTACGTATTATTGAAAATGAAAATAATAGTTTAGTCATTGAACCTTTAACTTATATCAGTCCTATGGCTTCTTCATTTAAGAAAAATCTTTCATTCTTAGGAATTGCTTTAAATGATGGAATAGGAGATGCATCAATTAGAGTATGTGTTAGTGGTATAACTGCAGTTCTATTAAGTTCTAATATTCCTAAAGAATATGTATGTTCTACTTCATTAGCATCAATAGGTCTTCCTGGACTAATAGCACCTGATGCTGGTGTTTTCTATTGTCCAATGAAACCACCTTCAACTGTAGAATTTATTAAGGCTGGAATATTTTTAAAATCCGGAGATATTACAACTAACGGAAAATATGTTTTATTTAAAATTGTATGATTTAATTAAAGAGTTTTTCTAGTTTTATTTTCTTATATCTATAGTAAATTTAAATAAGTGTAAAGAATATTAAAAAATAATAAAAAATATAAAATGAGTAAACAATCTTTAAATTCTCAATTATTTGAAAGTACTACTTATCTGCCACCATTTCAACAACAATATAGTCATACACGAGGATATGGAAATATTCGAGTATATAATGTTGATAATCAAAAAGTAAGTGTAGCTATTCATCCTTATAGTCGACTACAACCTCTAACTCAACCCTTTGGAGCCCATCTTCCTGTAAATTCTACTCCAGAATATCTAGCATCTAATCCAGAAACTATGATTGCTTGGAGCCGGGGGGTTTAGTCCCCCACTGGAATTTTTATTTTGCACATGTTTTATCGTGGTGGAATGGCTTTTAGGATGCATCGATGGTTAGTTTTTGTGTTTTAAGGAGTTTTTTTAATTGTTTATAATGGATGATAGATGATAGATGATGGAGGATAATGGATAAATTATAAAAATACAGAATAAAATTAAAGTGTTGAAGTGAAAGTGGATAATTCATCAATGTCCTTACTTTCTAGCAATCCAATAGTTCTGAAATATTTAGGATTGTAAATGCCTTCTTTTAGAATTTGTGTAGGGTTATATAATTTATAAATAATTATATATGGTGGTGTTTGTAGTTTTTCTAATTCTAGTATTACAGTATCATTAAGTACATCTTCTGTTTTCCAGAAATATTTAAATTTATCGGGATTAGTTGATTTATTAAATTCAGTTAAATAATAATATTTATTTTCAAATCGTAATGCCTGTTTAGCTGAATAATTACTTAAACCAATTGTAATATATTCTCCAATTTGTCTTTCAATTATGAGCCTAGGTTGTTTAGATTGTGGATTAGGTTGTTTAGATGTCCAGAAGTCAACTAGCTTTGTTAATGTTGATAATATTGACATTCTAGTAAAGTATTGTTAAAATTGATTTAGTTAAGATATTAAGATACTTAAATTATAATATAACAAAAAAAGGATAAAAGATAAAAGATTAAAACCTTGTATACCTAGAATAACAATGAATATTCTAGTAATATCTGGGAATGAGTTAATATTAAATTATCCACAAATTGAAAATGATAAATGGAATGAAACATTAGACAAATTAAATGAAGGTGATGATATATATAATAAAATAAGAAGAATTTATTTAGAAATTGATTTTATTTTTGAACTTCTAAAGAACTTTATCAAATTTATAGATGTTAAAGAATTTGAAATAAATGGAAGTAGATGGTGGGATTTAAGATGTAATCAAATACCTACATCAGTTGAAATTCTTAAATGCATAGAACATTCTAATTTATCAACAGATTTTCTGTTAGGATCTGAAAACTTAGTAAATTTGAGGGAATTATATTTAGATTTACCAGATTATTCAGATCCTGAATTAGACTTAAATTCACCATATGTAATACCTTTATCTAATCTTATTACTTTGAAAAAAATAGTAATTATAGCAAGTTTTGGATCACCTGATGAAACTATATTTACATATAATAATTATGATAAACTAATTAGAAAACTAAAATTATTAGAAAATGTTAAAGAAAATGTTAAAGAAAGAATTATAAGTATTAATCCTAATGCTGGTCAGAACTATGACGGATGGTGGTCTATCGAAATAATACTAGAATGATAAAATTATTTATATTTTTATATTATTTTTTTATATTAATATATATTAATATATATTAAAATTAAAATGGATCCTGCTTCTGCTTCTGATCCTGCTTCTGCTTCTGATCCTGCTTCTGCTTCTATTAAATATAGTGCTGCTTTAGCAGTACAAAAAGCCCGAGACTCAGTTACGAGAAGCAGCACAAAAATGGCAATCGCAACAACACATACAACGAAAATGATTAATGAATTATTGTTCGATGCTAGTAATTCAAACACATTATCTAACATATTATTTAATTTATTTAATTTATTAAGAAAAGATAAGTTTTTGAAAGACAAACAGGAAAAATCTTTTTTTAATAATCCTGAAACAAACATTAACAACGTTTCTGATATTTCTAGTAATGTTAATGTTAGTGGTTTTAAAACATATTTAACAGAATACACATATGCTTCTAGAAATGGTAAGGATAAATTTTTACATGAAAATCCAGATTTATTTGAATGGTATAAAACTAAAAATCCAGATTTTTTAAAATTATCAGAAATTCATAATGGACATGGACCACATATGCCTGAATTTATCACATTATTAACAACAATAACTTTAGATATTATATACATATTATTTACTAACAAATTTCCAGATAGAAAAGAGAATTCCACTGGACAACAAAATACAAAAACACCAACGCAGGATAGATTAAAAACTAGTTATGACCTCTATGAAACAAATCTTGATGCAGAATGGCAAAATAATTTTAGAGAATTATTAATATTAATTTCAAACTTAAATTTTACAGATGAGTCTAAAGATGATTATTTTTCATATATAAAAATTATGGAAATTTACTTAATCTTCATAGCATATACCAGTGGTATTAAAATAAATAATTTTGGAACTAAAGAAACTAGTGAAGATTATAAACCAGAAATTTC
>Ga0209358_10002628_pt1 | contig 13576 bp, 11 predicted proteins | sample LauGreFa1BDMLBSN_2_FD_187574 | JGI IMG/M metagenome (GOLD analysis project Ga0209358, IMG submission 187574) | Freshwater lake microbial communities from Lake Michigan, USA - Fa13.BD.MLB.SN (SPAdes) (version 2) | ecosystem: Environmental > Aquatic > Freshwater > Lake | place: Lake Michigan, USA... | reverse complement strand
TACAGCTACTTATAGAGCTGGTTATACTGGGAAAAAGGGATTAGGTATAAATGCTGGTTATGATGCAGGTGAGAAAAAAGTTAATGCTGGTGTAAGCTATGAAGGTACTATTGGAAAGAAACACAAAGTTCCTATCAAAGTTGATGTTAGTTATAATAAACCATCTAAGATGGGTGGTGCTGTTAAGAAAGGCAAAAGCAAGAAAAAATAATGAATAACACAACCCTACAGCTTAAAATTAAGCAGAGACTCAATAAACTTGATAGTCAAGACTTTGACAACATTCAATGTTGGCAAATGGTTGAGGCTTTTAATAAGGGTCAGGTTGAATGGGTAAGACGTCAGATTCAAGGTTTGAACATTACTAAAACTGGTAATGAGCAAACTACTATGAGAATTGATGACTTACAAAGATTACTTGTAGAGAAGAGAATGGATATGACAGCTAGAGATAGTTTCTATGAGTCTAATCTATTACCTTCTGATTACATGTACTACAAGCGTGTTAATATTCATGCTCACAAAGATTGTTGTGAGTCTAAAAAAGACATGACTGTAACATACTTAGCAGAAGAAGAAAACATTATTCTTTTATTAGGTGATGCCCTTAAGAAACCTAGTTTTGAATGGGGAGAAACTTTTTGTACATTCGTAGGCAATCATTTGAGAGTTTATACTAACAATGAGTTTGAGGTAGCTGAAGCTGTTATGATGTATTATAGATTTCCTGCTAAAGTTCAAATTGCAGGTTGTTCAGACCCATATAGCTTACAGACATCTCCAGTAGATGTTGAATGTGAATTCAAAGATGATATTGCTGAAATCTTAGTTGATGAAGCAGTACAAATTTTAGCAGGAGATATGGAGTCAATTACTCAGTATCAGATAGCCCAAAGCGCAACACAAGGTAATACATAAAACTAAATATAATGGCTGAAGCTCCATCAAGAAATTTATTAAAAAGAAATGCTGAACCAAAGGTTACGGTAACGCAACCTAAGGAAGAGCCTGCAAAGCCTCAGCCTACACCTGATACAGGAGTTGGTGGTAGCTCACTAGATAACATGACTGCAGCATGTGCTACAGAAATGATGAATGCTGCTATAAGTTTCCATAGACTACATTTAAAGGTAAAGGGAGACGGTTCTTATGCTGCTCATAAAGCCCTTGGTGATTTTTATGATGGTCTGCACGGACATGCTGATACTCTTGTAGAGGGTTATCAGGGTGCAACTGAAAAATTATTAGCGTATAAGGATATGCCTATACGCACATTGGATAATACAGCAGATGCTGTAGCATGTCTTAGAGATATGTATAATTCTATTAACAAACTTCAAGGTATGTTACCTTACTCAGAGATAGTTAATAACCTTGATTTAGTGAAAGATTCTATAAACTCTACTAAGTACAAATTACTTTTCTTAAAATAATTTGGACGGTTGAGAAACTTTGCTTATATTACTTATATATTTATAACCCTTTAAAAAACAAAACATGTCTTATTTTAACCATGCCTTTCAAAAAGCGTTTGTTGGTACAAATGCTTTTAACTCAGCGGCCACGGTTGCTCTAACCAGTGGATCATCATCTGGAACTACTGTAACTGTAACAAGCACAACTGGATTACTTCCAGGTATGACTGTTGCTGTAACTGCTGGTACAGGTGTATTTGCTACTAACACAACTATTGTTAGTGTACCTACTGCTACTACTTTTGTTGTATCAGCTGCACCTACAACTGCATTGTCTGGAGCTAGCATTACTGCTACAGCTTTCAGTACATCTTTCGGTTTAGGTCAGTTTGGATTCATTGATCCAAACACTGGTGCTGTTCCAGTTGGTGTTTCTTCTTTTGGTTCAACTACTTTAAGAAGCCCATTGGTACTTGTATCTGGTTCAATCCACGGACAACAGTACGCAGGTAAAGATAAAATTGGTCCATTCCACGGTGGATACACTGAGTCTGTTAAATCTAAATTAATCAACCCTAGATTTGTATCTGCATTCTACCGCGTTGATCCATGTCCAGCACAACAATCTCAAGTACTAGTAGGTGAAAATACTAATACTTCAACTGTTTCTCCTGGATCATGTTCTCAAGAATACTTGTGCGGAGAAACTTACAATTTGCGTGTTGACATTAAAGGTTCTCCAGCATTGCGTACTTTGACTCGTAACTCTTACTATACAGCTACAGCTTATACTGGATGTTGCGCTACAACTTCTCTTGCTCCAACAGCTGTTAACCCATTGATTGTTTATGTTAACTGGGCTTACCAATTGTTGAACTCTCCATTAATTGGAAACTTCATCCAAGTACAGATTACTTACTCTATTAACGGTGGTACTGACTATTTTGCTCTTGGAGATGGAACTAACTCTGCTGCTAACTTAGCATTGTTGCAAAACTATGTATTGGGTGTTCTTCCTCTTCCTGCTAATGCTACTCCTTCTTTAACTAAAGCTGGATTAATCATTGACGGAGCTTATGTTGATACTCGCTTTGGAGATTGTACTTTCTATCCAAATGATTCTATCGTTGCTTTCTTGGAGCCAGTTCAAATCTTTGCTTCTGAGGTAGATCTTAACGGAGATCCTTGTGCTTTCAATGCAGTTTGTATCAGCAATCCTTGTAAAGGCGTTCAACAAAAAGGAACAGGTGAGAATATCATCCGTAGCGTAATCTTAAGTCAGGCTTATGCACAAGATCCTTTCTATACTGGTTCTGATTTGCGTATCCGTGAGATCACTAACGGTCCTGATGTTTATGCAACTATCAACCGTAACTCTTCTTACACTCGTTACTACATTCAACACAATGTACCACGTTTCAACAATCCTTCTTCAACATTTGATAATGATCAATATTTGTTAGAGATTGTAACTCCTGCGAGTATCTCTGTAACTGCTACAGCTGCTAACGCAGGAACTACTATTAACGTTAACAGTACTGCTGGTTTGATTACTGGTGCTGCTTACAACCTAGTAGTAACTAGCGGAACTGGTGCATTTGCTGCTTCAATCACAATATCAAGTATCACTAACGCTACACAGTTTGTTGCGTCATCTGCTCCATCTACAGCAATTGCTGCTGGTGCTGTGATCACTTTGATCCCTGTGATGAACTTGAACTTTGAAGCTTTTGTAAATGCTTGGTTGTTCAATGCGAATAACTCAATTGCTCCTACAGCAACTAGCGCATTGACTGTTTACAACTGTAACGCGGTTTGTACTCGCACTCCAACTAACCCATAAGGTTAACCAATACTTAAAAAGAGGGGAGGGAAAAAAATCCCTCCCTTTTTTTATTTTTACATTATATCTTTGTAACTTAGTACTATGGCACAACACTTACTCTCAATAGAAATTCCAGATGTTCTTACTAACTGTATCTTTAGAGTTATAGATACTAGTACCTATAATGAAAATGTACCTTTGGAATGTCCTAAGCTTGAGATAACAGGCCCGGGATTTATTAGTCCAACTGTGCTTGAACCAGGTACAGATTTCTCAAATAACTACACAGCATCTGATTTAGGATTGCAGTTAACTAATACTGACATGACTAGGAATACAATTCCTGATGGTGTGTATATTGTTAGATACAGTGTTGCTCCTAATGATGTAGTATACGTTGAGTATAATCACTTACGTATTACTCAAGCGCTAAACCAAATAAATGAATTACTTTGTTGTCTTGATGTTCCTAACTGTGAACCTCAAACACCTATTGCAAATAAATTAAGAGAGGTACAACTTCTCTGGACCATGTTGCAAGCTGCTAAAGCACGTGTAGAATATTGTCATAGTCCTTCAGAAGGAATGGCAATGTATACATATGTTACAGGTAGACTTAGAAAGTTAGCTTGCGGATGTGGATGCGGATCATGTTAACTAATTAAAAACCAACAATATGAGTATTAACGTATGTCCAAACTGCAGAGCGCATATCACATGCGGATGTCAAAAACGTGTATTAGCTGATGGAAGACAAGGCTGTACAAGTTGTATTAATCAATTGAAACAACAGGAGACTCCACCACAGCCTCCTCAAACAACATAACAAATGGCCTTCGGTAAAACATATTTAGCAGGAGCTAGCGGTTTATTTAGAGTATTCAATCATTCTACAGATTCATGGAATGACTATAGTGGTTTTACATCATTAGATCTCTATGATGTAAAAACGTCTCAACTACCTATTGATCCCAACTATGCTATTATTGCCGGAGACACTTTTCTGGGTTATACCACAAATGGCGGAGCAACCGTCACTCAAGTTCCCGTTGGTGTCAATATAGGTAAAGCCTTTCAGATATCTATACCAGAATCGGTTAATTTAAATAATCCTGGTGTTTATATAGCAGGTAGTGGTTTATTTAGTTTACCAGGGGTAATTAAATCTGTTGACGGTGGTCTTACATATACATCTATTACAACTGGTTTAGGTACTGGATTTGGTAGTATTGCTAGAGCAATATATTTCTCAGATGTCAATACAGGTATCTTAGGACAAGGTGGTGCAATTGCTAAAACTACAAATGGTGGAACTAGTTGGACATACTTGAATGGGGGTGTAGTCCTAGCCGCTGGTGAATTTGTATCAGGCTTATGTATGAGTGTTGATCAACAAACGATTATTGCAGCAACTGATAAGAAGATTTATAAGAGTACAAACGGTGGAGTAAGTTTCTCAGTTGTCTATACTTGGGCAGATCCTACTTATTACGGAGTTGCTCCAAAATATACAAACCTGGCAGGATACCATCCAAGTTATACTTTTGATACTGATTCAAGTTTATGGGTATCTGCTGCTAACGGACCTATAGTATACAGCTCTAATATGGGTTCTACTTGGTCAGAAGTGTTTCCAGATGGATCTTTATTAGGCGCCAGAAAAATTTTTGGAGCAAGTTTTTACTCAGCTACAGAAGGTTTCTTTACATATGATTTGCCAGCTGATTCAAAGGGTCTTGTCTATAAAGTTACCAATGCTAATACTACAATGGTGACTACACCATCCAATGATTATTACCCATCAGGTGATATTCCCGGATATGCTTTATGGAGTACTCAAGTTACAGAAGGTTGCGGATGCCCTCCAGGATTTACTTTAGATGCTACATCAAATTTATGTGTACAAAGTACTAATTTATGTCCAGAAGGATTTACATATAATCCAGATACAGATGAATGCGAAGGTGCTGACACACCATGTGAGTTAGATTTAGTAATTGCTATTGATAGATCTAGTTCTATTAGTACTGCTGAGATGGTATCTTATAAAACTTTTATAAGTGATATTATTGATGCTATAGAAGATCAAGCTAGTGGAGAAGATAGAATTACAACAGACAAAGTTAGAGTTGGTATTGTTTATTGGGGTAACGCGTCACCTCTTATTGGTGCTGAAGCAGGATCCGCTGCCAATTTAAATTTACAAATAGGTAATTCTACTGTATGGGAACCGGGTGTAGGTGCAGGAATACTTAAAGCTAGAATAAATACAATGGCTGCCCTTGGTCCAGCTAACGGAACTTATGGTGGTCAAGGTACTAATTACTTTGCAGGATTAAAAGCAGCTTATGAAATTGTTACAGGTGCTAATGCTAGACCTGGTGCTCAAAAAAGAATACTTTGGATTACAGACGGTTGGCCTAATACTTCAAACCCTCCTGTTACTATAAACGGAGTGTCACAACCTATTAATGTATTAGATAGTGGTTGTACTGTACCAAGTGTTGCAGGAGTTAATACATATACAGCACCGTTAAATATTTGTCATAACTCTAGTGATTTAGCTGGTAATGCTAATACAAGTTCTTATACAATTGCAAAGAGATTAATGTATACTCAAGCAATGGATCTTGCTCAAGATATTAAAAATGGTAGTGGTAGTACTACAACAACCGAAGTAGCTATTACAGCAATCATAGTAGGAAATGATAATGAGAGAACTACTACAAAGGCCGCTCTTGTTGGTTCAAATCCTACAGGCACAGGTCCTAATGATTACTGCCAGTTTAATGTAAATACTTGGGCTATTGATGAAGGTTTGACTACTGCAACTAATTGTAGATATTGGGATGCCTCATATCAAGTTACAGATGGTGGTGCCAATTGGTTAAGATTCCCTAGTAATAATATAGCTGGTACGCCTGACTACTTTGAAACAAATTTTGCATATGATCCAGCTATTATAGACGGTATTAAAACAAGTTTGTTATGTACAATAACAGAACCTACTATTTCTTGTCCTTCGCCATGTGTAATTAATACTGTAACAGATCAATGTGACTGTGTGTCAATTGATCCACTTGTTCCTTGTTGTTATACTTTAACTAATTGTAACACAGGTATACCAGAGTATACAGTTAATACATACGGTCTATCTAATGATTACTTAAACTCCTTAGAGGGTAGTATCATTAAAGTAACAGGACTTGATGAATGTCTTTATGTAAATATTACTTTTGAGTGTACTAACTCTACAGAGATTAGTATTAACGCTATTGAAGAGACCTTTGAAACCTGTGAGCAATGTAAAGAATATATTGAAACACCTCCTTGTTACTTGCTTACAAATTGTAACAATACTGATATTACCTTATTAAGTGTTCAGAACTTGAGCGCGTACGCGGGTAAGGTTGTAGAATTAAACGGATACTCTGGATTATGCTGGACAGTATTGCAAACTAATAACTGCCCTGGACCATTTACTACAGTTAGTATACTAGAAAGTTATAGTGATTGCGAGTGTTGTTTCCAATATCAATGTAAATAAATAAGACTATGTCAATTACTATAGAAGGATGTGTAACGCTTATACCATGTGATGGTGTAAGTATGACAATTAAACAACGTCTCCTAGAAGCAAGTATTCCAGGATGGCAAGCATTAGTTGGATCAAGAATACAGCTTAATGGTATTTTTGGTTCTAGTGCTTGGTATGTTGATTCTGTTATAGATAGTAACAATCCTGCTTTTGATATTGCCTGTGCGATGTCAGCATTAGCACCATCTCTCACTAGTATTACTATTCTGGGCCCAGGTGCTTGTGGTGAAGAGATTACATCAACAAATTGCTGTGCTATTATAGTAAGTTGTACAACAGGTCAAACTTTAAATGTAGCTCTTGGTGAAGAAAACTCAACTGATTATAATAACTGGGATAATCTTGTAGGTCATCTTATAACTATAGACGATGTCAATTACCCAGGTGATTGGCAGGTTGATGGTATATGCTGCATGAATATAGGAGATGGATGTGATAATAATAGTGAATGTGCTTTAGGTGGAGTATCAATTCCATTTGGAGATGTCTCAGATGAAGGTACAGGAGCATGTACATTTAATGGTTATAAGATAACTAACTGTCAAACTAAAGTTTCATATAATACCGATCCTGAAACATCCACAAATCTATTTGCTTATCTAGGTTCTGTGATTACAATTGAAGAAGAAACAGGATGTTGGACGGTAGTGGGACCTTCTGAGAGAGTGTTAGATAATATTACCGCAACACTTATAGCAGGTTATGATGATTGCTTGTGTTGTCTTGGACCAGAGCCTGTAAAGTATACTAGAGTTATACCTAAGCCAGACAGAAAGTTTTATCAAGTTACCCAAGGTCAGTGTGACATTAATGCCAATGTTAAATTTGCTGAAGGTTACTATAGACTTTTTAAAACATTGAAGCATGGTATTGCTAATGCATGTGATAACATTAATCTGAATAAACTCTGGATCAAAAAGAATTTATCAGACTTAGCTGTATTAAATGATCCAACTGCCTGTGTAACTCCAGAACCTGTGGTACCAATTATTTGTCCAGAACCTAAGGGTAATCCTTATGTACCGCCTGAGACGGTAATGTATTATTATACAGTATTCTCTCCCTTTACTTGTAATGGTGTTTGCTTAAGCGGTACACCTACTGGCTCTAGTTGTCTGCCCTTTTTTTTAGAATTAGATTATGATCTTTTTACCTCTATCCCAATACTTGACGTAACTTTTTTTGGATTTAATTACAACGGAGCTCAAGTATGGGCATATGCGCCATTTATTACACCGTGTGAGCCTATCAATGCTCCTTGTACTAGTGGAAGCTACCCAACAGTAACAGGAATTACATCATCAAATATAAGTTATACAAATATCCCTGCTGTTGAGGGGGTCAATCCTTGCCTCGCGCTATTCGGAGGATAAATTTTGATAATAGATAAAAAAACAGTAAATTATATATATGGCACTTCCAATTCAACCTAAAGATACTCAAGCAGGATGTAATCCTGTTTCAAGTAACTGCGTAATCTGGCAGGGGCCAGATATTCCTTGCATTGATTTATGCAGAGGAGATAGCATTTCTGATGTTACAGCTAAACTTGCAACACAGCTTTGTACGTTAGTTGATCAGTTAGCTATTACAGCATTTGATGTAACATGCTTTCCTCCTATTTGTCCTAAGCCTGAAAATATTAATGATCTTATTCAATTTATTTTAGATAAGCTATGTGATATTGAGTCTGCAATTCCTAAAAGTGATTCTGGTACAGCACCCCTATGTCCAGACAATTGTATTGTACCTGTATGCGCAGACTTTCAAAAGGTGGATAACTTAGGTAACTTAATTACTACAATGTCTTTAACAGATTATGTTAAAGCTATTGGTAATGCAGTATGTGAACTTTACGGTATTACTACAACTACAACAAATAATATTCAAATTATTAATAGTCGTTTAGATGCTTTAGAGGAGTGTTGTGAAACGCCTTCAACACCTGTTATTCAAATTCCATCAAGTTGTTTGACAGGAGGTTCTAATATTCAAATTCAGACATTTGTTCAAACATTAGAAACAGCTTTTTGTGAATTACAAACTGCAACAGGAACTCCTGCACAACTTACAGGTGCTATAGCTCAAAGCTGTATTAACTTAGATACAACTCCAACTTTAAATAACTCAGCTGTTTCTTATGCTGCTTTACCAGGTTGGGTACCGTCAGGATCTTATTCTACTGTAGCTGACTCTATCAATAACATGTGGTTGACTATATGTGACATGAGAACCGCTGTACAAAGTATTGTAACTAACTGTTGTAATCCATCATGTGATGATGTAAATATCACCATGAGCTTTACTTATGCTAATCCTAATCTATCTGTTACATTTAATGGTACAGCTCCTGGATTTGCTGATTGCGCTGCTGGTGGAATGTTTATCACAATAACAGACTCTTATGGTGTATCTTACATGGAGCAAGTTCCTGTTATTGCTAACTTAGCTGGATCAGCACAAGTCATTGATCTGTCTGGTACAGGAGTTAACTTATTTAGTAACTTCACAGTCAGCTTAGCAGTTTGTGCTACAAATGGTACATTGACTTGTAATCAAACGGTCATTAATACTTTCTCTAACTCTGCTATTTGTCCTACTATGGCTTATGCTGTTGGATCACCTTGGAACTTTATAAACTACAGCTTTACTAATCCAGTATCTAGTCCTGTAACTTATCTTATTGAATGTTGGAACGATCCGCTAACTACTTTAGTAACATCTGATACTATTGTAAATCCTGCATCAGGACCTGTAACAGGATCATTTACTGGACTTACGGCAGGTGCTACATATCAATTACGCGCAAGAGTAATCATAGGATCAACTATCTCAGATTGCCCTTACACTGAAGTACAAACTAAATAATAATTAAAAATGGCTTGCTCAAGTTGCTCTTCTCCAAATAATACATGCGGTTGTAAGGATACTCCCCTTACAACTGCACCGTCATATACTTGTCCTCCTGATATCAGATGCCCGGATCCAACTCCGTGCTATGAGACTATTCAAGACACTTGTGTAAAACATAGCTCTCAATATTCTATATACCAGTTTGGATATAATTTTTCAAATAATGGTGATTATTACCCTGCACTACCTGCAGGAGCATCTTTAGAGAATGCCTATCAGGCCATGTCTGTACAAAGTATTAACTTAGGTTGTCTTCCTCCAATTAATGTACATCCTACTTATGTAGGTACTACAACTATTATCATTAGCTGGGAAAATACAGGAGCTGATACTTATACATTAGGATATACAACCAATCCTTCAGGATCATGGACATCTGTATCAGGACTTCTTACTAATGGTTACACAATTACATTATTAAGTCCTGATACTAACTATTACTTTAGAGTAATAACAAGTTGCGATGGAGGTGATATCTCATCTACTAGTGCAATTATTATAGTAAAGACATTGCCATCAGTATTATAGTCCACGTTTGTTGGTTTAGCGTGACTAAACAGGAGGACCCCTGGGCAATGGCCTGGGGGTTTTCTACTATATTTGTTTAGTAATCAGTAATGTATTACTTTTAAAGCTCAAAGAAATTTTGTAAATTATAGTAGGGACTATGGAACCATTTAGAATACCAGACTTAAATCAACCCAGATATAGGGTTGCAGCGAGAGAGATTGACGGGAATGATTTTTATAAAAGTCTGTGTGAGAAAATACCTAAGGCAAAGGCTTTAGGTCATAGTAATATAAAAGCATTGATCAAAGAGTTCAATGAAAGTATTACTGATTACATCATAGATAACCGTGAGGGTGTAGAGCTTTTTGAAAGTCTAGGTTTCATATTCATTGCTAGTTGTAAAACTAAGAATGGCAGTAACATAGATTTTGCTAAGTCAAAGAAGTACGGTGTAAAGGTTCTCCATAAGAACTATGATACAGATGGTAAGCTGGGAAAGATCTTTTATACTAACTACAACGCTAAGTATAAGATGAAGGACAGTAGTGTATGGGTTTTTAAACCTTCTAGAAAGTTTAAAAGAACTGTAGCTAAGGTCTATCCTGAACAGTGCGGTATGTATATGGAACTAACCAGAAATGAAAAAGTTTCAGCAATGCTTGAAATGTATGTAAAGAAAGTTGATAAGGCAAAAGCATTTGCGATTAAGAAGATTGAAACTTACAATGAGTTTGATTTAAACGATTAAGATGAATACAATAGGTGAAGCAATATCAAGAGTAAGGAACAGCATCAAAGCTGTTGACACTGACTCTTTCATCACTGATAGACTTATTTATAGTAATATAATTAAGTATGCAAAGATGTACATTAAACAACAAACAGCTCAAAGTGCACAAACGCGCTTTAACAGTTTGTATGTTAAGCTTCCTTGCGTTGAACTTATTGAAGTAGATAGAGTAGAGGCATGCTGTGAACCAAAGTCAGGTGTCATTATTAAAAGAACCAAAGATAAGTTACCAGGTATACTTGAGGGCGCAGGGGGACTACTCCTAAGAACTGTTGCATCTATAGATGGATCACATGAGGTATTTAGAACTACACCTCAGTTTTACACAGCTCAGCAAAAAACATCAGGTGCTAAGTATAACAAAACAAAATACTACTGGTACCTAAATGGTTACTTATACATTCCTAATGTTGATTGGGATTCTGTTGCAATTGAAGGTATCTTTGAAAGTAAGTTGATGCCAACTTGTGAGGATCCTTGCTTACCTATTCAAGATCAATACCTTAACATTCCAGCTGAGTTATTTGCTCAGGTAGAACAACAAGTAATTAATGACTTTGCTAGAATGTCTCAGATTAACAATGACCCTGCTACCGGGGATAAACAATCTCAACTTAGATCATAATGAACTTTAACTACACCCTTAAATATAGAACCTTTGAATCATTGCTTGAAGATGTTAGAACTGATTTAAAAAGTATAACAACTGAAGGTACTATTGATCCGGCCCAACTTATCAAAGTTGCAATGCGGGTTAATTATGATTTAGGCATGAGAATCTATATGACTAAAGAAAGAGTACTTGACATTGAAAAAGGTAAGGTAAGACTACCTGAAGATTTTTATGTTATGAACTTTGCTCTATTATGTGGACAAGGTGAATACTCAGTTGTTAATCCACAAGGTACAAATATACAGGAAGTAGTTCCTACATATAGACCTTGGATTGAAGCAGCTAATTGTACAGATGAATCTAACTTAGGGGAGAGTGTATGTCTTACTCAATGTGGTAATGCATATCAGTTGATTCAAGTTATAGGAACTACACGTAGATCATTTAATTACATGGAACCTATCTCATTCAAGAACTCTCAGTTCATTGATTGCGATTGTCCAAACCTCTCTTATAGAGGACGTAATGCTGCTTATATTAAAGATGGTTGGATTTATTTTAATACACATGATCACAATAACCATACGCATACTGATCAGGATCACGGTAACAATCATGTGTATTTAAATTATCAAGGTACTCTGCAGGATGATGATGGAAACTTATTGATTCCTGATCATCCTATGATCAATGAATATTATGAGTATGCAATGAAGAAGCGTATACTTGAGAACATGGTGATGGATGGTGCTAATGTAAGTAATCAATTACAATTGGTTATGGCAGAATATAGAACTGCTAGAAACTATGCATTGTCAATTGTTAATACACCTAACTTCTCTGAGATGCAGAAAGTATGGGCTATGAACCGTAAGGCAATGTACTCTAAGTACTATGACTCATTTAAGTCTTACTTCCAACCAACAAATTTTGATATTAATAACGCTGTATAATTATGGCTAAGAACATGCAGAGTGGTGTAAGCGCTGAGACAAATTCATTTGCCAAAGGCTTAATGAAGGACATGGATGATTCATACATTCCAGAGAGTGTATGGACCCATGCGCGTAATGCCATGAATAATAGTAATCTTGGTAAGATAGGTTTGATTGGTAATGAGCCTGGTAACAAGTTCTGTTCTCAAGCTCCTTATACTATTATAGGTGGTATCAATCTTAGAAATGATGAGTGGATTATCTACTCTACAAATGATACAGATTCAGAGATTGGTTACTTTAAAGAAGACCAATGTCAGTACACTACTATTGTAAATGATCCCTGCTTAAATTTTAAAATTACTAACTTAATCATTGGTATATCTAAAGAGAACTTTGATTGTTCTTGGCAAGTATACTGGGCGGATGGATTGAATCCTGACCGCACATTAAATGTTGGTAATATTGATGCTGCTCCATTTGATCAACCTTGGCCAGGTGTTCCTTATATATGTAAGGATGCAAGACCGGGTGATGAGTGTATTATATGTGACCCTAAGGTACCTTATCAATTAGATTGTGATAAGATTAGAATTACAAAACATATTAAGATACCTTGCGTAAATGTAAATAAAGGTGCAGCAGGAGGTTCTTTACTAAATGGATCTTACTATGCTGTAGTAGCTTACACAGTTAATGGTCAGAAGATGACTGACTATTTTAACCCAAGTAATGTGCAGGCCTTGTTTGATCATGATAATGTAGCAGGTTCTATAATAGTTACTATTGACAATTTAGATAACGATGTATTCACAGAGTTTGAATTGGTTATAGTAAGTACTATAAATCAACAGACTGTTGCTAAAAGAATGGGACTGTATAATACAAATGGTCCTATAAGTATTGAGATTGATTATATAAATCAAGCGCTTGTAAGTATTCCTATTGAGCAGATTCCGTTAAGGTCTCCGGCATAT
>Ga0209358_10002627_pt1 | contig 13579 bp, 12 predicted proteins | sample LauGreFa1BDMLBSN_2_FD_187574 | JGI IMG/M metagenome (GOLD analysis project Ga0209358, IMG submission 187574) | Freshwater lake microbial communities from Lake Michigan, USA - Fa13.BD.MLB.SN (SPAdes) (version 2) | ecosystem: Environmental > Aquatic > Freshwater > Lake | place: Lake Michigan, USA... | reverse complement strand
CGATCGCGGTACGTGGTTGAACTTTAAAAACCGTGCCGACTTGAAAGTGTTGGTGGAAGGCGATGCCAAGTTGTTCAACCAATACGGCGTGATGGTGGTTAACCCAGCCAAACATGCGCATGTGAAGCAAGGCGATGCGCAAAAGTTTGTGGACTGGGTTGTTTCGGCCACTGGCCAAGCGTCTATTGCAGCCTACAAAATTGGCGGCGAGTCTGTGTTCTTCCCCAACGCCAACAAGTAAGTGAGTTGCGCTAACTGAGAGGACTCAGTTAGCGGCCCGTAAAGCAAACGGGCGCCGAAGGATCGATGGGAGGTCCTTCGTGCGAGTTCTTGGCGTGCGCTACGTCCATGTCGCGGGGCAAGGGCACGCCATTTTTCACTGCCAACACTTCGGCCATGATGCTGACTGCTATTTCTGCAGGTGTTTTGCTGCCAATGTAAATGCCAATGGGGCCACGCAGTCGGGCAAGCGATTCTTCTGTTTGATCGAAGTGTTCAATCATGCGTTGCTGGCGAAGAATGTTGTTTCGGCGTGAACCAATGGCGCCGATGTAAAACGCATCCGTTTCTAAGGCAGCCAACAAGGCCAAATCGTCTAGCTTAGGGTCGTGGGTGAGGGCAATCACGCAACTGCGTCTGTCGGGGTGAAAACTGACCACCAGGTCGTCGGGCATGTCGTGCTTTACTGTCACGCCTGCTACCGACCATGCGCCACGATATTCTTCGCGTGGATCGCACACCGTCACTGCAAAGCCATTGAACAGCGCCATGGTGGCCAAGTACTCTGTCATTTGACCCGCACCGATCAACAGCATTCGATACTCAGGTCCAAAGGTATTGATCAGTTGATGGTCGTCAATTTGCAAATCGCTAGGGGCATCACTGGCTGTCAATGTCACGGTACCCGTACGCAGGTCGGTGCAGCGCTGCGTGAGTTGCCCTTTTTCGAGCATGGCAATCAGGTCGGCCAAGCTGGCTGCATCGGGGTTAAATTCCAGAAGCAACTCTAAGGTGCCGCCACAGGGCAGGCCAAAGCGATGCGCTTCGTCGGCACTGATGCCGTATTTCAAACGCACGGGTGCGCCGTCTTGGATGGCATTGGCTTTGCTGTACTGCGCAATCAGATCGTCTTCTATGCAGCCACCTGACACCGAGCCCACCACCGCGCCTGTTTCGCACAAGGCCATGATGGAGCCGACTGGGCGTGGCGAGGAGCCCCAGGTACGGACTACTGTGGTGAGCATGGCCCGCTGCCCAGCTTCACGCCAAGCTTTGAGCGTTCGCAGCACCACGATGTCTAAGTTTTCCATGATTGTCTGACGACTTGTAAAACTAAATTAACGGACCAATGACCAAACTGCGCCTGCACCCACCACCAAGGCTACCCAGACCCATGTAGGTACTGAGCCAGAACTGGGAGCTGCTTGTTCGGTGCTTGTGACGACAGGCGCTTCGCCTTCAGTAGCAGGGTACTTGGCTTGGAGTGCTTCATCAAAGCGTTTGAAGAAATCTTCGGCTAAAGATTTGGCAGCACCGTCAATCAGGCGTTGTCCGAGTTGGGCCAATTTACCGCCAACCGTGGAGTGAACGGTGTATTGCAACTCACAGCCTTCAGCATGCGGGTGCAATGAAACTTTGGATTCGCCTTTGCCAAAACCAGCAACACCGCCTTGCGCTTCAAAGTTCAACGCATACGAGTTGGGTGCTTGAATGTCCGAGAGCGTCACTTTGCCAGTGAACTTGGCAGACACAGGGCCAATTTTGATGGCCACGCCGACGTTGTAAACATTGGCTTCTGTCAATTCAAACTTGTCACAACCTGGAATGCAGGATTTCAAAATTGCAGGATCGTTGAGGGCATCCCAAGCTTGTGCTTGTGTGACGTGTAATACGCGTTGACCTTGCATGTCCATGGTGTCTTCTCCTTCAATTCTTTTTGAGTAACTTGGTCAAGGCTTGCGCCAGTTCTTCCAAGCGGGATAAGTTGTGGATGGCCAACATGCCATTCACGTGGCGATTCAACACACTGGCGCCGGTTGCAATAGGAGCGTAGCCGTCAAATCTGAGCAAAGGGTTGAGCCAAAGCAAAGATCGTGTGTGTCGTTTTAGCCATACAAGCTCTGAGTCTAGCGTTTCTGCAGTGCCTGTATCGAGTCCATCGCTGATGAGCAGCACGACGGTTCGCCGACCTGTGAGTTTTTTTGCATGTTGCAGCCGAAATTGCGACAACGATTGGCCCAATTGGGTGCCGCCTGCAAAGTCTTGAATTTGACGGCTGGACAAGGCCAGCATGTCATCGGTGTCTCTCAGCTTGAAGGCCGGGTTGAGGTTGGTCAAGTCTGTGCCGAATGCAAACACTTGACGCGGTGTGCCACGGGTGGCTTGGTGCAAAAAAGCCAACAGCAAACGAGCATAACGCTCCATGGAGCCACTGATGTCAACCAAGATGAGCAGGGGCAGCGCTTGAGGCTTGCGTTGCATGCGCGGCAAGCGCAATACATCGCCGTCTTGGCGCGCTGCTTGCTGCATGGTTTTGGCCCAGTGCATGCGTTCACCGCGGCCACCTGCGCGGGTTCTACGGCCTTGAATTTGGGGCAGAGGCAACTTGACGCGACGGGCTAGTTTTTCGACCAAATTGAATTCACTGGCGCTCAGGCTTTGAAAGTCCGCTTGCTGCAAGCGCTGGCGGTCGCTGGCGCTCATGGCCGCGTCAAACTTCAGTTCATCTTCTTTGGGTTTGACCCGGTCATTGTTTTTGTTTTTAGCGGCCAGTGCTTCTTGGACGCGTGATTTACGCGGCACGCCTGGCGTGGCTGTGGGCGCTTTGGGAAGTAACTGCGACAGTAGCTGACGTGTGAGTTCGGGATCTCTAAAAAAGGCCGAAAACATTTGGTCAAACACCACCAAGTCTTCTTGTCGGCTGACCAAGCAAGCTTGAAGAGCTGCAGACAAATCGCCTTTGCGTTCAATGCCAACCAGCTGCGTCGATTCAATGGCCAAGCTGATGCGCGACGCATCGATGGGCAAACCCGCCCTGCGCAGGGCTCTTGCAAAACCGGTGATGTTGTCACTGAGTTTGCCAGTGCGTGCGTCGCCCAACAGCATGGTGAAAAACTCTTAAATAACGGTGGGGGCAGGGGCCAACAAATCGTCCAGCAAAGGCGTGATGGCTGCAATGTCTTCGCGCTGCTTGAACAAAATGCCCACTGTGTCTTGCACCACTTCAGGGTCGAGTGTGAGGGTGTTCAAGGCCACCAAGGCTTTGGCCCATTCCACGCTTTCTGCAATGCCGGGTGCGCGCTGAAAGGCGCTGGCAAACGGTTGGCTGCGCAGACGGCCTACAAACTCGGCTACTTGCTCGGTCAGTTGTGCGCTGGCTTGTGGTACCTGAGAGCGCACCACAGCCAATTCGCGCTCGCGATCGGGGTAGTCCATCCATTGGTACAAGCAGCGACGCTTGACGGCATCGTTCAAATCGCGGGTGCGGTTACTGGTGAGAATGGTGACCGGGGCCACTTCGGCTTTGATGGTGCCCAGTTCTGGAATGCTCACTTGGTACTCGCCCAAATACTCAAGCAAAAAGGCTTCGAAGGGTTCGTCAGTGCGGTCGACTTCATCGATCAGCAGCAGCGCACCTGGGGCTTCGGTTTGAAGCGCTTCTAGCAAGGGACGTTTGACCAAGAAGCGTTTTTGATACACCTCGCGCTCAATGTCTTGCGGCGATGTGCCCGTGCCAGATTGAGAGGCAGCTGCACGCATGTGCAGCAACTGGGCTGCATGGTTCCATTCGTAGAGAGCCTCGCGCTGCTCCATCCCGTCGTAGCATTGCAGACGAATGAGAGGGCGACCCAAGACCTTGGCCAAAGCTTTAGCCAGTTCAGTTTTGCCCACGCCCGGTTCACCCTCTAAAAGAAGAGGGCGCTCTAATTTGAGGCTCAAAAAAACGGCGGTGATGAGCCGCCGTTCCGCGAAATAGCCCACGCCTTGAAGGGCCTGGGCAAGTTCGTCGATGCTTTTGAAAGTGTCTTTTGCGGTCATCCGTTCGCCTGTTTCACCGCCCTTTGAGTTTGCACGGTGATCAGGTGAGCGCGATAGGCCTTTGAAGCGTGCAGGTCGGCATTGAGATCCGTAGAGTCTACCGCGACTCCGGCTACGGCTTCAGGGGTAAAGCTCTTTGTCAAAGCGGCTTCCATGCCTGCATGACGGAATACGCCATTGCCAGCGCCAGTAATGGCCACGCGAGCGCCGCCAGCCGTTTGGGCCACAAACACACCGACCAGCGCAAAGCGTGAGGCGGGTTGGTTGAATTTGGCGTAAGCCGCTTTGGTAGGAATGGGGAAGCTCACAGAAGTGATGATTTCACCCGCTTCCAACGCGGTGGTGTACAGACCTTGGAAAAAGTCGTCGGCTTTGATGGAACGCTTGTCGGTATTGACCGTGGCGCCCAAAGCCAGCAACGCGCTGGGGTAGCAAGCGGCAGGGTCGTTGTTGGCCACAGAGCCACCAATGGTGCCCATGCTGCGAACTTGCTTGTCGCCAATGTTGTTGGCCAGTGCAGCCAAGCCTGGAATGTGCTGCTTGACGTCTGCGTTGTCGGCCACGTCTTGGTGACGTGTCATGGCGCCAATGACGATGTTGTTGCCGTCTTTTTTGACACCGGCCAAACCGCTGATGGCGGCCAAGTCAACCAAGGTTTCTGGCTGTTGCAGTCGCTGTTTCATGGCAGCGATCATGGTTTGACCACCGGCCAAAACTTGGCCACCGGCTTGCGCCAGTTTTTGGGCGTCTGCCAAAGCGGTGGGGCGTTCGTAGTTGAATGCGTACATGTTTGATACTCCGAATTTTGAATTAGGCCTTGGCGGCTTGAATGGCTTCCCACACGCGGTGCGGTGTGGCAGGCATGTCAAAGTCTTTGACGCCCAAAGGAGCCAAAGCGTCTAGTACGGCGTTGATCACTGCGGGTGGTGAGCCAATGGCGCCAGCCTCACCGCAACCCTTGGTGCCCAAAGGATTGGTGGTGCAGGGGGTGCACTCGTGGCCGATGGCGAAATCGGGGAAGTCGTCGGCGCGGGGCATGGTGTAGTCCATGAAAGAGCCGGTCAGCAATTGGCCTGTTTCTTTGTCGTACACGCAGTTTTCCATGAGCGCTTGACCAATGCCTTGAACCAAACCGCCGTGCACTTGGCCTTCCACAATCATGGGGTTGATGATGGTGCCGAAGTCGTCCACTGCCGTGAACTTGTCGATTTTGGTCACGCCTGTTTGTGGGTCAATTTCCACTTCGCAAATGTAAGTGCCTGCGGGGAAAGTGAAGTTGGTGGGGTCGTAGAACGCAGTTTCGTTCAGGCCTGGCTCCAACTTGTCGAGGGGGTAGTTGTGCGGCACATAAGCCGTAAGTGCCACCGTGCCAAATGGAATCTTTTTGTCGGTGCCCTTGACACTGAATTCACCATTGGCAAAGTCAATGTCGGCATCGCCGGCTTCCATCAGGTGGGCTGCAATTTTCTTGGCTTTGGCTTCAATTTTGTCGAGGGCGCGCATCAAAGCCGCACCGCCCACAGAAATAGAACGTGAACCGTAAGTGCCCATGCCGAAAGGCACGCGGCCGGTATCGCCGTGAACAATGTCAACGTTTTCAACCGGAATGCCCAAGCGGGCTGCTACCACCTGTGCAAAGGTGGTTTCGTGACCTTGGCCATGGCTGTGTGAGCCGGTGAACACCGTCACGCTGCCTGTGGGGTGCACGCGCACTTCGCCGCACTCAAACAAACCAGCACGGGCGCCCAAAGCGCCAGCCACGTTACTTGGGGCCAAGCCGCAAGCTTCGATGTAGCTGGAGTAACCAATACCGCGCAACATGCCTTTGGCCGCACTGGCCGCTTTGCGGGCTGGGAAGCCTGCTAAGTCACCCAGTTTGTTGGCGTGGTTCATGAGGGCGTGGAAATCGCCGGTGTCGTACTGCAAAGCCACTGGCGTTTGGTACGGGAACTGTGTGATGAAGTTCTTGCTGCGAATGGCGTCTTGTGTCATGCCCAATTCGAAGGCGGCGCGCGACACAATGCGCTCGAGCAAGTAGGTGGCCTCTGGGCGACCCGCGCCGCGGTACGCGTCAACAGGCGCTGTATTGGTGAACCAGGCATCTACTTCGACATACACCTGAGGTGTGGCGTATTGGCCTGCCAACAAAGTAGCGTACAAAATAGTGGGTACCGCTGTGGAGAACGTAGACAGATACGCGCCCAAGTTGGCATCGGTGTGCACACGCAAAGCCAAGAACTTGCCGTCTTTGTCGATGGCCAATTCGGCGTGGCTAGAGTGGTCACGGCCGTGGGCATCGCTTAAGAAAGCTTCTGAACGGTCGCAATTCCATTTGATGTTGCGGTTGAGCTTTTTGGAAGCCCAAGTGAGGCACACATCTTCTGCGTACAAATAAATTTTGGCGCCAAAACCACCGCCCACATCGGGTGCAATGACGCGCACTTTGTGCTCGGGCAAGCCCATTACAAAGGCTGTCATGAGCAGACGCTCGACGTGCGGGTTTTGGTTGGACACGTACAAGGTGTATTCGTCGCTGGCGCGGTTGTAGCTGCCAATGGCGGCGCGGGGCTCCATTGGGTTGGGGGCCAGGCGGTTGTTGATGAGGTCGAGCTTGGTGACGTGAGCAGCACCTGCAAATGCAGCGTCTACAGCGGCTTTGTCGCCAATGGCCCAGTTGTAGCAATGGTTGTTGGGGGCTTCAGCGTGCAATGCTGTGGCAGATTTGGCTTGACGCACATCGACCACGGCTGGCAAAACGTCGTATTCCACTTCGACCAACTCGGCAGCGTTTTTAGCTTGCTCTAAAGTTTCGGCCACCACCATGGCCACGTGGTCGCCCACGTAACGTACCTTGCCATTGGCAAGGATGGGGTGAGGCGGCTCGTTCATGGGCTTGCCGCTGGTATCGGTAATGAGCCAACCGCAAGGCAATCCATTGATCTTGGCATCGACCACATCGGGGCCGTCGAGCACGGCAACCACACCAGGCGCTGCCAAAGCTGCAGCTTTGTTAATGCTCTTGATATTGGCATGTGCGTGGGGTGAACGCACAAACACCGCGTGCGTCATGTTGTCGAGACGAATGTCGTCGGTGTAGTTGCCAGCGCCTGTGAGGAAGCGATAGTCTTCCTTGCGACGCAAGGCTTCACCAATGTGAGGAAGTTTGGAAAAATCTGATGCACCCATGATGAACTCCTTAAGCTTTCATGGCAGCAGAACCTTGCTGCACGGCCTTGACGATGTTTTGGTAACCGGTGCAACGGCACAGATTGCCTTCGAGCAATTCGCGAATTTCGAGTTCGCTGGCGTTGGGGTGGCGCTTGGCGATGTCAACGGCGCTCATGACCATGCCAGGTGTGCAGAAACCGCACTGCAAGCCGTGACATTCTTTGAATGCAGCTTGCATGGGGTGCATGGTGCCATCGGGCTGAGCCATGCCTTCAATGGTGGTGACTTCGGCACCTTGGGCTTGTGCGGTGAGCATGTTGCAGGACTTGACGGCACGGCCATTGACGTGAACCGTACACGCGCCACATTGGGCGGTGTCGCAACCCACGTGGGTGCCAGTCAGTTTGAGGTGCTCGCGCAAAGCGTTGACGAGCAATGTGTTGGGGGCTGCATCAACGGAGACTGATTTTCCGTTGACTTTCATTTGGACCTGCATGCGTAACTCCTCGGGTTGAATTCAACCTCCAGTAGATCACGCAGCAGGCAAATGAGCGGTAAGGGCTTACCCCAGTTTCAATGCGTTTAGGAGGAATTTGCTCGGCGCCATTGGTTAATTAGCATCGGTATGACCATGGCAACACCCACCAAGGTGGCGGTGAGGCTTGGGGCAATCATGAGCAAAGCTGCGAACAAGCAAGAAAGTTGCTCCCAGCGCTTCATTTCGACCAACATGAATTTGCTCAATGCAGCAGCCATGAGCGTGATGCCCAAGACGCAGCCTGTGAAGGTGATGATGAAGCTTTCCCACGTAAAGCCTTTGGTGACCAACAGCAGGGAAGGCGAGAACACAAACACAAATGGCACCAAGGCTTTGGCCAAGCCCAAACGGAAGGCGGTGTTACCTGTTTTAAAGGGATCACTGCCGGCCATGCCCGCTGCCGCATAAGCCGCCAACGCCACAGGGGGCGTGATGTCGGCCAATACGCCGTAGTAGAAAACAAAGAAGTGAGCCACCAAGGGCTCAACCCCTAAATTGACCAAGGTGGGTGCAGCCACGCTGACCATGATGATGTAGGTGGCTGTGGTAGGTACGCCGCAGCCCATCAGCACGCACACCAAGCCGGTCATGATCAATGCTGCCAGCAGGGTGAGGGTGTTGGCAGAAGCCCAGTCAGTTGGAATAAAACCGCCCATGAAAGCAGAGATGGTTTGCGCTGCTTGGGTAATGATGTAACTGATTTTGAAGCCAACACCCGTCAGTGTGACCACGCCAATGACGATGCCCACAGTAGCCGCTGCAGCACCAACCGCCAATGCATATTTGGCGCCTGTTTCGAGTGCTTCTACCAGCACATGCGCTTCAATGCGGCCGCGCACACCGGCCAAAACATAAGCCGCAGCACCCACCGCCACGGCCAGCGCAAACAGGCCTAATTTGATGGTGCTGTTGTGGTTGCCAAAGTCGGAGAAGGCGATGGTCATCAAGATGATGTGCATCACCACCAAGAGCCCCCAGTTTTTCAGCTGATTGCCGCTGACTTTGGTGGACAAGCCCACAATGGCACAGGAGCTGATGCCCACGAAAGCCGCCAAGTAAGGCGTACGTCCCGAGACCAAAATGCTAATGAGCAAAGCCAAAGGAATGAGTGTAGGCCAGCGCATTTTGAGCGATTCGACCAAGCGCGGCATCTCATCCTCAGTGAGGCCGCGCAAGCCATATCGTTTGGCTTCGAAGTGCACTTGCATGAAGACGCCAAAGAAGTGCATGAAAGCTGGCACCACCGATGCTGCAATGATGGTTTGGTAGGGTACGTTCAAGAATTCAATCATCAAGAACGCTGCTGCACCCAAGACCGGGGGCGTAATTTGTCCGCCAGTAGACGAGGCTGCTTCTACTGCAGCAGCAAAATGTTTTTTGTAGCCCACCCGAATCATGGCGGGAATGGTGAGTGATCCAACCGTCACGGCATTGGCCACCGACGAGCCACTCAACATGCCAAACAAGGCCGAACCAAACACACTGACTTTGGCCGGACCACCTGCATAGCGACCTGCTAGGGAAGACGCCAAGTCCAAGAACAGTTGACCCAAACCAATGCGCGTGGCCATGACGCCAAACAACACAAAGTGGAACACATAGGTGGCCACCACACCAACCGCCACACCGTAAATACCTTGGCTGGTGAGGTACTGGTGGTTGATCATCATTGACCAGTTGGCGCCTGCGTGTTTGAGCAAACCCGGAAAGTAGGGGCCTAGCAAGGCATAGGCTGTGAAGCCAATCGCAATGAGGGGCAAGGGCCAGCCCATAGAACGTCGTGTGGCCTCTAGCAAAGAGATGAACAAGATGCTGCCCATGATGACGTCCATGTTGCTGGGGTTGCCCACGCGGAACATGAGGTCGTCAAAGACGTAAGGTATGTAGAGCACGCTTAAGGCGCAAGCGCCCGCTAGGAGCCAGTCAACTAGGGGAACGCCACCTGGGTTGAGAATGGAACTTTTGACATCGCGATCGGCAGAAGACGCGCTGAATGCGAATACCAAAAAGATCATGCCCAGTACAAAGGCCAAGTGCACACCGCGGTGCGTAATTTCTTGCAGCAAACCAAAGCCTGCGGTGTAGTAGTGAAAGGCAGACAGGGCAATTAAAAGCCATTTGACGATTTGCGTTGCAGGCGGCATGGTGGGCCGAAAGCGCATCTCGGGATCAAATTTTTCTTCGAGTTCTTGTAGCTTTTGATCGTCGGGTAGCAGGGTGGCAGCTGTCATGTGAATACTCTGGAAACTTCAAGTAGTAACGGGCGAGTTAACCAGCAGTTAACTCGCCCGTTGGCATTTAACGAACGTTAAATTATTTCAAAACACCGGCTTCGCGGTAGAACTTTTCTGCGCCAGGGTGGAATGGAATGCCTGCACCTTGAACCGCATTTTTGAGCGTGATGAGCTTGCCTTTGGCATGGCCAGCAGCCAATGCTTTTTGGGTGGGCTCACTGTAAAGTGCTTTGGTAATTTGATAGATGGTTTCGGTGTCGGCTTTGGCGCTTGTAACCCACTGTGCACCCACAGACAAGGTGTTGACTGCGTCGACATCTTTGTAGGTTGCAGCAGGTACGTTGTCGTTGGCAAAGAAGGAGCTGGTGTTGCGCAAGGCTTGTGCTTGTGCACCATCGATTGGCAACAAAGCAATGCCACCACCACTAGAAGCCAGTTCGGCAATGGCACCCGCTGGGGCACCACCTACGAAGAAGAAGGCATCTAAGGCACCGTCTTTCATTTTGTCAGCAGCTTGGTTGGGCTTGATGTACTCAGGCTTGATTTCGGATTCTTTGATGTTGTAAGCGTTCAAAATCAAACGTGCATTGACCAACGTGCCAGAACCGGGTTCGTCCAAGGCGACACGCTTGCCTTTGAGTTCAGAAATGCTCTTGATACCAGACGATTTCTTGACCACTACGTGAATGGTTTCAGGGTAAAGGTTGGCAATGAGGCGCAAGTCGGGGATGTTGGGCTTGCCTTCGTAAATGCCTGTGCCTTTTTGGGCCCAAGTGGCAACGTCGGACTGAGAGAAGCCAGATTCCATGGAACCACCAGCGACCGCATTGACGTTGGCAACGGAACCGTTGGACGCTTGCGCAGTTGCAATCAATTTGCCGGGCACGGACACCGCGTTGGCAATCATGCCGCCCACAGGGTAATAAGTGCCGGCGGTGCCGCCTGTGCCAATGCGAAAGAACTGTTGTGCTTGAGCCGTGGTGCTCAAAGAGAGGGCCAAGGGGAGGGCTACAGCCGCACCAAGGGCCAAGCGACGTGCAATGCGATTCAGGGTCATGTGTTCTCCTAGTAAATAACGAAACAATGTAGCAGTAGACCTCAATCCCATCATTTAGGGCATAGGACTAACACCGAGTAATTTGACAGTGTAAAGCCCTAAATAGGTCAGAACAAGAGAGCCGATCAAATGAATGCCTGCTGTCAACAAGGCCAGCGCAAGACGGCCTTGCTGAAGCATGCTAACCACTTCGACAGAAAAGGTAGAAAAAGTTGTGAGTGCACCTAAGAAGCCCGTGACGCAGAGCAGTCGTACTTCGGGGGCCAATTGGGGCATGTTTTGAAATGCGCCCACACACAAGCCAATGAGGTAGCCCCCAATAAGGTTGGCAGCCAAGGTACCCCAAGGAAAAATGCCCTGGTCACTTGAGCTGGGGTTGAGCCAAAGTCCCAGTTGCCATCGTGACAAAGCACCTACACAAGCGCCAATGCAAATAGCGATGACCGAGAGCATGGCAAGCCTCCTGTTGAATGGCGCCAAGTCAATGGCGCGCGTTGTGTGCAATTAAAAAGGTGGGCCTTCGTCGGCGCTTGCCGCTTCAGCAAACACATTCTCGCCGCCCAAAGCAGCAAGCACATCTTGTATGAGAGGGCCTAGCATGCCCGTGCTCAGTATGACATCGGCATCAAACTTGTCATCGCCTTCAGCACCAATGGCGTCAGGCTCTGAGCCGTCTAAGAAGCTGACTTTTTTGAGCTGCAGTTGTTCTGTTAAGACAAAGCTGGCTTTGCCCTCCCAGCTCATGCCTAATTGGGTGGGCAGTTTGCCTTCGCGCACATGTTTGCGCACTTCATCTGTGTTGAGCACGTGGCGGGTGTACTTCACCATGGGTTGATCTTCTGAGCCCGACTTGAGGACGCATTCTTTTTCAATGCTGAGGGCGGGTGGAAGTTCGTCAGGATCGGTGGCCAACAGCCAGGTAGCCATCCCTGTTTGGGGTGAGGTGGCTGTTTGAAGCAAATTCAGATCGAGTCCTGGAAGTGCACGCACCAGCTGGGTAATCACTTCATCGGCCTTGCCAGAACTACCTGCATCAATGACCAACAAGCGATCTTTGGGGCTTAGCCAGACCATGACGGCGCCTTGTTTGGCAAAGGCTTGGGGCAGCAGGCTGTGCAAAATGTCTTCACGCATTTCGCGTTGCTCTTTTTTGCCGGGCTTGCGGCCGGTTTTTTCTTCAATGTCTTTGGCTTGTAACTCGGCTTTGCGCTTGACCACCGAGGAGGGAACGGCTTTGGTTTCAATCAGCAATTTGGCAATCCATTGTCCGCCGACTGATTCAAGCAGGGGACCGTGAGCCACGCCCCTAGGCTCTGTCCAACCCACTGATTTGTCTTGGCCTGGAGAGCACTCCGTAAATCTGGCCGTAGCCAGTGCGTTTTCTACTTCGGAAGCCGTCGCTACCCAATTTGGCCCAATGCGGTAGGCCATCACATTTTTAAACACGAAATTCCTTTGGGTATTCTTTGACCGAGTGTCAAATGAGTCGACATGAGAGAGGGTCAATTTTGAATCAAAATCAGGGTCACTTTGCAATTGCGGGTTGAATTCTTTGATGGCTGCACAAAATGATTTGAATCCTTGGGGCGTTCTGATGCTGGACACCCAGTTTCCCCGCTATCCAGGCGATGTTGGGTGCCCTTTGGGGTGGCCTGTCGAATTGATGTACCAAAAAGTGCCTGGCATGTTTCCAAAAGAAATTGTGAGATCGGCAGAAAGTTTGAAACAACACCAAGTGTTGCCAGCTTTCGTAAAGGCCGGCCTTCAATTGGTTGATCAAGGTGCCAAAGGACTGACCACCAGTTGTGGATTTTTGGTCCTGTTGCAACGCGAGTTGCAGCAGGCTTTGCCTGTTCCTGTTCGAACGTCAAGTTTGTTGTTGATTCCAAATTTGTTGACCAAGCACCAAGCCGTTGGTGTATTGACCATGGACGAATCTGCTTTAGGAAACGCACACTTTTTGGCGGCGGGAGTCACGCCTCAAGACATACCTAGGCTGATAGTTCAGGGTGTAGATCGAAAGGGCGAATTTGCCACTGCCATTATGGAAAATCGCACTCATATGGATTTTGAAGCAGCCCAAAAAAATGTTGTGTCTGCAGCTTTGCTCTTAAAGCAAAAAGCCCCCGATCTGAAGCATGTGGTCTTGGAATGCACCAACCTGCCGCCGTATGCGGGGGCCATTGAAGAAGCAACAGGTTGGCAATTGCACAGCCTGCACCAACTGCTTACAACTTCATCTGCTGAGGCATCCAAGTAACGATGGCCGGGAAGAAGTAAATCAACAAGACAGCCACCACCATCAAGAAAAACATGGGCAAAGTGGCTTTGGCAATCCAGAGCAAATCTTTGCCTGTCATGCCTTGAAGCACAAACAAATTGAAACCCACGGGTGGGGTAATTTGGGCCATCTCAACTACCAACACAATAAAGATGCCAAACCACAAAGGATCGATCCCGGCTTTTTGAACGGTGGGCATGATGACGCCCATGGTGAGCACCACCATGGAGATGCCATCTAAGAAGCAACCCAAGATCACATAA
>Ga0209358_10002625_pt1 | contig 13581 bp, 13 predicted proteins | sample LauGreFa1BDMLBSN_2_FD_187574 | JGI IMG/M metagenome (GOLD analysis project Ga0209358, IMG submission 187574) | Freshwater lake microbial communities from Lake Michigan, USA - Fa13.BD.MLB.SN (SPAdes) (version 2) | ecosystem: Environmental > Aquatic > Freshwater > Lake | place: Lake Michigan, USA... | reverse complement strand
TTTTAATATTAGGCAAGACTGGTTCTGGAAAAACAACCATTGCGCAATTATTAACCAGAATGTATGAAACATCTACCGGTAAAATTTTGATAGATGGGGTGGATGTAAATCATTTTCAGGTGCAAAACTTAAGAAATGATATTGGCTATGTACAACAGGATGTTTTTTTATTTAGTGATACCATTCAAAATAATATTCAGTTTGGTTTAAAAGAAAAAGTATCTTATGATGATTTAACGCATGCTGCTAAAACGGCACATGTATTAAATGAAATCAATAATTTGCCCAAGCAATTTGATACTTTAGTAGGGGAACGCGGTACTACTTTAAGTGGTGGACAAAAACAAAGGGTGGCCATTGCAAGGGCTTTAATTAAAAATCCTTCCATTTTAATATTAGATGACTGTTTAAGTGCGGTGGATGCTAATACTGAAAGAACCATTTTAGCCAATCTTGATTATTATATAAAAGATAAAACGACCCTTTTTATTACACATCGAATATTTTACAATTTCAATTTTGACCTCATCATCTATTTACAGGAGGGTAAAATTGCTGAACAGGGCACACACAATAGCTTGTTAGCTAAAAATGGCCTTTATGCGGAATTATATCGGGCTCAACAATCACTGGATGCTGATTAGTCCAAGAAAATAGGCAAAATGGTTCATTTTCAGCCCATGAGAGAAAAGGGATAATTTTTTTGATTTTCAGCAACATTTTTATATTTTTAGTTATAATTCAATGTAACTATGGAGCAAGAGAACTTCGACAACAGTAATGAGCGACCAATTGAAAGTGTCTATAGTACGCGTATTCGTGCTGGAAAAAGACGCACTTATTTTTTTGACGTAAGAGCCACCCGTTCAAATGTTTATTTTTTAACCATTACGGAGAGCAGAAAACGTTTTGACAATAATGGTTATGATCGTCATAAAATTTTCATTTACAAAGAAGATTTCAATAAGTTTATTAAAGCAGTTACGGAAGCAATGGATTTTGTTAAAACTGAATTAATGCCCGATTTTGATTTTGATGCGTTTAACCATGAAGAAGATCCCAATGCACCAGAGCAAGGAGTAAGATATACTGCACCACAAGAAGTTCCAGAAAATTCAGCACCTGTTTTACCTGCTACAGCTCCAACGCCACAAGTAGTAGAAGCTATTCCAGATGCGCCTGCTGCTCCTGAAGTTGAAATTGATCCTGCATCAATAACTGAGAAAAAGCCATTAGAAGCAAGAGATTCTCCTGCAAGTCAGGGCGATAATATGAGTCAAGAAGAGGTTGAAAAATGGTAATACGCTATTTCAATTCGTAATGCGATTATAAGTTTTTAATCATCCAAATATCACATCCATCATGTCCACTATTACCAAGTGCATGATGGATTTTTTTAAACCCAACATTTTCATAAATACTTACTGCTTTGGAAAGTTCAGGCATGGATTCTAAGTATACTTGCTCATATCCATTCTCCTTGGCCCATTGCATTGACTTTAATAATAGTTGTTTTCCTAAACCAATACCTCTGGCATCCTTGTGTAAATAGAGTTTTACTAATTCACAGGTTTTTTCTGGAAGACCTTCAGTAGGATAGATGCCTGCACCTCCAACTAGGGTACCTTTTAATTCAGCTATAAAATAAATGGCACCTGGGACTTGGAATAATTCAAATAAATGATCCGTAGTTGCATCGTAAAAAACAGTACCCGGTTTATTGGCACCAAATTCAGTTAAAGCCGCTCGGATTACCTTTGCGATGGCCTCATTGTCATTAAGTGCAATGTTTCGGATGATTAAATCAGGAGAAATTAGGCTTGTGTTTTCCAATTTTTATATTGATTGATTAAACCATTGGTGGAGCTATCGTGATTGTCTACTTTATTGTTGTCCATTAATTCAGGTAAAATTGTATTAGCCAATTGTTTTCCTAATTCAACACCCCATTGGTCATAACTAAAAATATTCCATATAACCCCTTGTGTAAATATTTTATGTTCATAAGTAGCTATTAAAAAACCTAAGGTTTCTGGTGTAATTTTTTTCACTAAAAAAGAATTCGTTGGCTTATTACCTGCGAATACTTTAAAGGGAGTTAAAGTTTCAATTTCCTTAGCTGTTTTTTTAATTTGTTTTAATTCAGCAACAACTTCTGCATTTGTTTTTCCATTTAACAAAGCTTCTGTTTGTGCAAAATAGTTACTTAGTAATTTATCATGATGATCTCCAATTGGATTGTGGCTAATCGCTGGTGCAATAAAATCACATGGAATCACTATTGTGCCTTGGTGTATTAATTGATAAAATGCATGTTGTCCATTGGTACCAGGTTCTCCCCAAATCACTGGGCCTGTGGTATAATTAACAGCCGTTCCATTACGATCAACAAACTTGCCATTACTTTCCATATTGCCTTGTTGAAAATAGGCAGCAAATCGATGCATGTATTGGTCGTAGGGTAGGATGGCTTCACTTTGTGAGCCAAAAAAGTTCGTATACCAAATTCCCAATAATGCCATAATCACTGGCATGCTTTTTTCAATCGCTTCATTTTTAAAATGAAGATCGGCTTGGTGTGCGCCTTTTAATAATTTTTCAAAGTTTTCGTATCCAACGGTTAATGCAATGGAAAGTCCAATGGCACTCCATAAAGAATATCTTCCACCCACCCAATCCCAAAACTCAAACATATTTTTACTACTAATGCCAAAAGTGTTTACCGCTTTTTCATTTGTTGACAAGGCCACAAAATGGGTAGCAATATGTTTTTCATCAATGGCTTTTTGTAAAAACCAAGCACGTGCCGTATGCGCATTGGTCATAGTTTCCTGCGTAGTAAAAGTTTTTGAAGCAATTAAGAACAAAGTTTCCTCTGCGCTCACTTTTTTTAATGTCTCTGCGATATGTGTACCATCCACATTACTTACAAAATATATTTGTATCACGTCCACCCAATAAGGCTTCAACGCTTCAGTCACCATCACTGGGCCTAAATCACTTCCACCAATACCTATATTAACAATTGTGGTAATTTTTTTTCCGGTATAACCTTTATGTGTGCCATCATGAATATTGTCACAAAATGTTTTCATTTGTTTTTGCACGCGTAAAATTTCAGGCATGATATCCTGCTCGTCCACCATAACAGGAGCACCGCTAAAGTTTCTTAGGGCGGTATGTAACACTGCTCTATTTTCAGTTTCGTTGATGGCTTTTCCCTCAAATTGTGCTGCAATCGCTTTTGATAATCCACATTCATTCGCCAATTGAAATAATAACTGCAATGTTTTGTCGGTGACAATATTTTTTGAATAATCAAATAATATATCTGATGCTGTAATGGAATACTGATTAAATCGGTTAGGATCTGAAGCAAATAAATCTTTCATTTGCTTACGATTCATTTCTTCTTCAAAATGCTTTTTTAATACAAACCAAGCCTGCGTCGATGTTGGGTTAATTCTTTCTAACATAATCTTATCTTTTTCACTATTTTTTTTCTCTAATTTTCATCTTTATATAAATTCCTTTGACTATAATTTTTCTATAGTAGCGATGGTGGTCGTTAACATTTCATCGGTGATGTCCAAATGCAATACAAATCGAACTAGGGCGGGGGTCATTGCAATCACTAAAATATGATGCTCCTTTAATAGGGCAGCCAGCTGTGTTGCATTATATTTCCCTTCAATTTTAGCAATCACAATATTGGTTTCCACTTCAAAAATCTCTGCGACAAAATCTTTCTTTACTAAAGCCTCTTTTATTAGTAATGCTTTTTCATGATCCTCTTTTAATCGATCCACATGATGATCCAATGCATAAATACCAGCAGCAGCTAATGAACCTGCTTGTCGCATGCCGCCTCCAAATACTTTACGCCATCTTCTTGCTTTTTTAATAAAGGCTGTATTTCCAACCAATACACTTCCAACGGGTGCGCCTAATCCCTTACTCAAACATATTGAGATAGAATCAAATATTTGACCATATTGTGTTGTTTCTTCCTTTTTATGTACAATGGCATTAAAAATTCTTGCCCCATCCAGGTGTAATCCCAAATGATGCATTTTTGCCACTTCTTGTATTTCCTCGAATTCCTTGAAATCATAACAAGCACCTCCGCCGCGGTTACAGGTATTTTCCAAACTAATTAATCTTGAAATGGGTTTGTGCACATCCTCCGGATGGATAGCGGCTAAAACTTGGCTTGCTGTAATTCGGCCTCGATTGCCTTGTAATAATTTAACAGAACAACCTGAATTGGAAGCAATCCCACCACCTTCATATTGATATACATGGGATAATTCCTCACAAATCACCTCGTCACCGGCTTGGGTATGCGTTTTAATCGCCAATTGATTGGTCATAGTGCCACTAGGACAAAACAAGCCTGCTTCCATACCAAACATAGTAGCGGATTTGGCTTCTAAAGCGTTAATACTTGGATCCTCCCCAAATACATCATCGCCAACAGGTGCCTGATGCATATAAGCTAACATTTCGGGGGTTGGAAGGGTAACGGTATCTGATCTAAAATCAATCATACCGCGAAGATAATTCTCAGAATGGGATTATTCCTAAATTTTTACACTTTTGGGGACATTTAGACGGGAAAATTTGTGCATAAATGCTTTACAATCAATATTTGCTAAATTAGTCTCAAAATTGTACCTTTGCCGACTAACATTAGATAAAATTACCTATTTTTCTATCGTTAGACACAACTTTTTTGGCCTTTACATCGTTATACCTTTAAATAAATTCTTTGCATGAGGCAGCTTAAAATTGCAACACAGATTACCAACAGAGATTCGCAAGCGGTTGAGAAGTATTTACAAGAGATTTCTAAGATCTCTATGATTAATCCTGAAGAAGAAACCACTTTGGCGCAGCGCATTAAAATGGGTGATCAACGTGCATTGGATAAATTAGTACAAGCCAACCTTCGTTTCGTTGTATCTGTTGCAAAACAATACCAACACCAAGGTTTGTCTTTATCTGATTTAATCAATGAAGGGAATTTAGGTTTAATCAAAGCAGCACAACGTTTCGATGAAACCAAAGGTTTTAAATTCATTTCCTATGCGGTTTGGTGGATTCGTCAATCAATTTTGCAAGCTCTGGCTGAGCAGGGTCGTTTGGTTCGTTTACCTCAGAACAAAATTGGTACCTATAATAAGGCCAACAAAGCGTATATGGCTTTTGAACAAGAACATGAGCGTGAGCCTTCCACGGAGGAATTGGCAGGAATTTTGGAAATGTCTGAAACGGAGATCAACAATATATTTCAATCCAATACCCGTCACACTTCTTTAGATGCACCAGTGCATGAAGCAGAGGATGTAGCAATGGGTGATTTATTAAAAGGTGGTGATGAAACAGACGAAGATGTGATGAAAGATTCTTTAAGAGAGGAAATTCGTCGCGTACTTAAGTCATTGAGTCCTAGAGAGGCAGAGATAGTTAACGCCTATTTTGGTTTAGATGGAGAGAATGGGGTTACGATTGAACAAATAGGCATCAAATACGATTTAACGAAGGAAAGAATAAGACAAATTAAAGAGCGTGCTATTAAACGTTTACAGAAAGCGAGATACAGCAATGCACTTAAAGCTTATTTGGGCTAGTAGTTTAAAATATTATAAAGCCCCTTCAATCTCAGGATTAGACGGGGCTTTTTTTTAGGTCGGATTTTGCAGTTAAATAATTTGATAACATAGAATTTAGTTTTTTGTATAGAATTTTGAATTAGAAATAAAGAAGTTATGGAAACAGAAAAAGTAAGCATTTTAATTATAGGTTCAGGCCCTGCAGGTTACACTGCTGCAATTTATGCAGCTAGGGCAAATATGAAACCTTTATTATACCAAGGTATACAACCAGGTGGTCAATTAACCATTACCACGGACGTTGAAAATTATCCAGGATTCCCAGATGGTATTCAAGGCCCTGAAATGATGGAAAACTTTGAAAAACAAGCGGCCCGTATGGGTACGGATATTCGTTATGGCCTAGCTACTAAAGTTGATTTTAGTGGGGATGTTAAAAGAGTATGGATTGATGATGAAAAGATCATCGAAGCGGATGCAGTGATTATCTCAACTGGCGCCAGTGCAAAATGGTTGGGTATTCCTAGTGAAGAAAAATTTAATGGTTTTGGGGTGAGTGCCTGTGCCGTATGTGATGGCTTCTTTTTTAAAGGAAAGGAAGTTGCGATTGTAGGTGCTGGAGATACTGCTGCAGAAGAAGCGCATTATTTATCAAAAATGTGTACTACAGTGCACATGATTGTTCGTAAAGATCAAATGCGTGCAAGTAAAGTAATGCAGGATCGCGTTTTGAATACGCCGAATATTAAAGTCTATTTCAATAGCGAAACGGATGAAATTTTAGGAGATAAAACAGTAAATGCGGTTAGAATCAAAAATACCAAGACCAATACTTTACATGAAATTCCAGTAAGCGCATTTTTTGTAGCCATTGGTCACAACCCGAATAGTAGTATTTTTTCTGAGTTCATTCATACAGATGAAACTGGTTACATATTAACAGAACCAGGTACCACTAAAACAAATGTTCCAGGTGTATTTGCTTCAGGGGATGTGCAAGATAAAAACTACCGTCAAGCGGTTACAGCTGCTGGAAGTGGATGTATGGCTGCCTTAGATGCAGAAAGGTATTTAACTGCAAAAGGGCACTAAAATAAAATTCATGTCAACAACTCAAACCATGCGTATTAGTCTGAACAAATTATTATTTGTTGGCTATCATGGTTTATATCCTGAAGAAAAAAAATTAGGTAATAATTATTCTGTTGAAATTGATATTGACTTTACGCCGAAGCAAGGAGTTATTGATCAATTGGATCAAACCATTGACTATGTGCATGTATATGCAATTGTAAAAAAGTGGATGGAAATTCCAACGCCTTTATTAGAAACTTTGGTAGAAAAAATAGCAGATGATATTTTATCATCACAAGCCTTAGCCAATAAAGTATTTGTAAAAATCACCAAACTCCATTTACCTATTTCATCCTTTGAAGGAAATGTGTCCGTTAAAATTGAGAAATCTAGAAGTTAAGTTCCCTTTTTTTATTTAAAGTACTCTATTAATGCTGCCATAAATGGCACTATATTTTCTTGTCCTTCCAGCGGTTCGATTTAATATATAGGTAGGAGGGTATTAACAAGGTTAACCAATAAATAATCTCACACATCCATCCAATCGTGATTGGGAATTGGTAATATTCGATGGTTAAATAAGCATAAATCAAATAAATAATAATGGCTATAAATTCAATGGCTAAATTAATTTTTGATTGACCTGTGCCCGTAACTCCATTTAACCAAATAGTGGCAATAGACATCAACAACAATGCAATGGAAACCACTCTTAGTACTGGAATGCCTTCCTGCATGAAACCTTCCCCTTGCCCATAGATGGATAAAAATTGATGCGCAAATACATTTAATATAATACAAACGCATAAAGCAAATCCAAAACTCCATTTAGCAATTTTATTGATTAATGGAATTACTTTGTCCTGCATATTTTGACCAATAATATTACTCACCATGGTGTTGGAAGTAGCTGCAAAAGCCCAAGTGAAGCTGCCAAAAAAACCAAATATATTTCGCATTGAATTGGAAACTGCTAAGGATTGTTCCCCTCGGTGTTCAATTAAAATATAAAATATTTCCCAACTGATAATGCTAATCATATACTGCATCATAATAGGGGAGGATTGTACTAAAATGAGTTTGATATAATCCCATTTGATTTCAAAGTCTTTAAATAATTCAAATCTTGCACCAATCTTTTGATAATGAATGACTAAATAGATCACGAACAAGCCCATCACTTCGGAAATAATGGATGCATAGGCTGCACCATTCAAACCCATCGCAGTAAATCCAAAATGACCGAATATAAAACTATAATCAAAAAATATATTAAAAGCAGCTTCTGTAGCTGTACCAATAATTAAGAAATTACTTTGATTCGTCCCTACGAGTAATGCATTACGCATTTGATAAATAAACAAAAAGGGGATACCCCAAATTCTTATTTTTAAAAATTCAATAACATTATTGGCTCTTTGGGTATCATGTAAAACACTATGAAAAATACTAGGCGCGATAAAATAGGTAAAGGTGATCGCAATAACCGATAATAATATTGAAATAATAACGCCCTGATTAAATAAAACACCAATTTCATCCACACGATTTTCGCCTGCACGACGGGAAATAAGCGCTTGAAGTCCATTATTCAATCCTTGTCCCATCACCCCAAAAATCAAGTAAAAAACACCTGTAATGCCTCCAATGGCTAGGGCTTCGGAGCTTAAAGCACCTAAGAAAATATTATTAATGACAAAATTAACCTGCGGAACCATAATGGCTAACGCAATGGGCAAGGAAATAGCCAATATCTGTTTACTGGAAACTGTTACCTGTAAGGATGGATTGCTATTGGTGCCGCTCATATCGGCAAATCTACAATTAGTTTTTACAATGAACTGCCCCTTTTTTTATAATATTGCATAAGAATTACATCATGGCAAAGAAAAAAATTGGTATTTACGGGGTATTGGAAAGCACGGCTAATAATAAGGTGGAGGATTTATACCTTATTGTGGATGAATCAGCGATTGCATTTTCAGTAAAGAATAATATTTCTAATACCTACCAATGTTTTGAATATTTTGTCAACGATCCTGAAAATATTGGATGGAATCAATTAGTGGCTTATTTACAGAATAATTCAAAATTGATTCAAAATACCTATAGTAATATTTATTTTGTGATGAATAACAGTAGTTATATCGTTACAAAAAAATATTCTATCGAGGATCAGCTATTGTATAAAAATGAACTTTCCCTATTATATGAAGTTTCTACAGAAGAGGAAGTGCAATTAACACCATTAGCAAATGATAAAATGTTAGTGTATTCAGTCCCTGATCATTTAAATACTTTGCTCACGCGATCTTTTCCTACAGGTAAATGGCATCATTATACCGAATATCTTTTACAGTATCCTAAGGACGGAGTTAACGTCACTATGTTTAATAATAATTTTTGTGTTGTAATACATCAGGAGGGACAATTAAAATTAATTAACCATTTTAAAGTAGGGGGTGATGATCAAAACACCTATACACTTTTAAATACTTGTACCAATGCAGGTATTGTGCCCAATGTTTTTTCATTAACCATTGCCGGTTTTGATGCAGAGCAATTAAATTGGATGAAAACTTTACAAAGATATTTTGCAGATACCACCATTTTAATGGCTCCTTCAGAAGGAATTGGTACTAACTTAAATAAGGAGTTCCCGCATCATACTTACGCACCTTATTTTATATTTTAATGAGAATTATCGCAGGACAATATGGAGGTAGACGCATTCATCCTCCACAAAACATGCCGCATACCAGACCCACTACTGATATTGCGAAGGAAGGTTTGTTTAATATATTACAAAACAGGGTACAATTAGACGGAATAAAAACACTTGATTTATTTGGTGGCACTGGTTGCATCAGTTATGAACTTGCTTCAAGAGGGGCGGCTGAATTAACCATTGTTGAGAAAGATCCGATCATGTTGGATTTTATAAAAAAGAATGTTGATTTATTAAAAATTGAAAACGTACAATTAAATAGGATGGATGTTTTTCAGTTTTTAGCTTCTTGTAAACAAACCTATGATATCATCTTTGCTGGCCCACCGTATGCTTTAAATACCATTGACGAATTACCAAAAATCATTGTGGAACAAAAGCTAATTGCCCCTGAAGGTTTTTTTATTTTAGAACATACCCCGCGCAATGATTATACCCAGTTTGCAGGATATAGTTTTCAAAGAAATTATGGTACCACTATTTTTAGTTTTTTTGCTTGTGTGTAACATTCAATAAATTTTCGTAAATTATACTATGTTTAAAGACGAAGCAAGGAAATCCTTATTACAAAAACGTCAAAATTTATCCCAAACGGAATGTATCAAATGGGATGATTTGTTATTAATACAATTTCAAAAATTAGATTTTTCAAACATACAGACTATTGGAAGCTTTTACCCAATGGAAAAGCACAATGAGCCGAATACAATTTTATTAACCAGCTATTTACAACAGTTTATACCAGATTTAATCATTGCTTATCCAGTAATAGACAAATCATCTGGGACAATGCATTTTTATGAAGCTACCGATGAACTTTTTTTGAATACAATGGGCATCTACGAACCTAATCGAAACCAATTAATTCCAAGTCATGAGATAGATTGTTTCTTAGTGCCATTATTGGGTTTTGATTTAATGGGACATCGACTAGGATTTGGGAAAGGGTATTACGATAAATATTTTTCTACTTGCCAACAAACCTATCAGCGTATCGGTATTTCGTACTTTGAGCCAATACCAAATATTCAAGATACCCATGAATTTGATGTACCTTTAACCCATTGTATTACGCCTTGGAATCGTTATGAATTTAAATAACCTCTTTTTAAAATCTTTTAGAGTTTTACTTTTACCTTTTGCAATTGTATATGGTTGGGTCGTTGCATTGCGTAATTGGCTTTATTTTAAACAATATTTAAATTCAGTACAATTTAATGTGCCCATGATTTGTGTTGGTAATTTATCATTAGGGGGCACTGGTAAATCACCCATGGTTGAATACCTTTTATCTATTTTATCTGATGACTATAAGTTAGCAACTTTAAGTAGGGGATATAAAAGAAAAACGGTAGGATACGCTTTAGCGAATCAATTTACATCTGCACTTGAAATTGGGGACGAACCCATGCAGTTTCATATTAAGTATCCAAATGTTGCCGTTGCAGTTGGTGAAAGACGCATTGAAGCCATTCCGCAATTGATTCAGGATGTGCCTGACTTGCAACTAATTATTTTAGATGATGCATTTCAACATAGAGAAATAGTCGCTGATTATAATATTTTGTTGACCGAATATGATAACCTTTATTGCGATGATTTTTTTATTCCAACGGGCGATTTAAGAGACGAACGAAAGTCAGCCAAAAGAGCGAATATTATTATTGTCACGAAATGCCCTTCTAATTTATCTGTGAATGAAAAAGAGGAAATCATTGAAAAGTTAAATCCAGAACCAGAGCAACATGTATTTTTTACGACCATCGCCTATGACACGCCCTACCATATTTATAATCCATCAGATCAATGGGTATTAACGATGCGGGATGAAGTATTACTGGTTTGTGGCATTGCAAATCCACTCCCTTTAAAAAATTATATTCACGAAAACACACATACCTACTATCAAATAAGCTATAGCGATCATCATATTTTTTCCATAGAGGATTTAAATGAGATCAAACAAAAATTCAATCAAATTAATTCAAAAAGCAAATTAATTTTAACCACCGAGAAGGATGCAGTACGACTGGTAAAATATACAGAAGAACTTAACGACATTCCATTATATGTTTTACCCATTAAACCTCAATTTTTATTTGGGGAACAGGGTAAATTTGATGCGCTGGTTATTAATAATGTTGCACAATTTTATAAAAACAACAATGGGAACTAAGAAAAAAACAACAAGAAAGGGGAAACCCACCACAAAAAATACAAATATTACCACGAGTTATACTGGCACTTTAGATATTGCAAAATCGGGTATGGGCTTTGTCATGGTATCCGGTTTAGAAAATGATATACTCGTTTTTCCAACCGATTTTAATACTGCTTTAAAAGGGGATCAAGTGCAGGTTAAAATTACAAAAATCAGACAAGGTACTGGCAAAAAAGAAGGGAAAGTATTAGAAGTATTAAAACGTAAACAAGTCTCCTTTGCTGGAACCATGCAGGTCACGAATAAACATGCCTTTTTTATACCGAACAGTATTCATCCAATGCCGGATATCTATATTCCAATTAAATATTTAAATGGGGCAAAGGACAAGGATCGTGTGATGGTGAAGCTTACTACTTGGGATAAAGCAAGTCGCAAACCAGAAGGGGAAGTATTGAATATATTTACCCCTGAGCAAGAAAATGATTTGGCAATGAAATCGATTGTTGCAGAAGCTGGATTTTCATTAGAATTTAGCGCCGAAACCTTAGCATTTGCAAGATCACTATCTGATAAAATATCTGAGGCAGAAATCGCCAAAAGAAAGGATTATAGAAAGGTGTTAACTTTTACAATTGATCCAGTGGACGCCAAAGATTTTGATGATGCCATTTCCTATCAAGTTTTACCTAATCAAAACATTGAAATTGGCGTTCATATTGCAGATGTAAGTCATTTTGTGCAACCGGGCACTGCAGTCGATAATGAAGCCTTTGAACGCGCTACATCGGTGTATTTACCTGATAGGGTATATCCAATGTTACCAGAACGCATTTCTAATGAATTATGTTCCTTACGTCCTCATGAAGAAAAATTAACTTTTTCGGCCACATTTGAAGTGGATCCAACCGGTGCCATTGTGCAAACCTGGTTTGGTAAAACAATTATATATTCTGATCGTCGATTTACTTATGAGCAGGTGCAGGAAATTATTGATTCTAAAGCAGGAGATCCATCCAGTGATCACGTGAATGAAATTTTATGGTTATTGGATTTTACCCAAAAATTAAGAAAACAACGTTTTGATAACGGTGCCATTAATTTTTCATCCCAGGAAGTACGATTTACTTTAGATGAAAAGGGAAAACCAATTGGTATCACGGTTAAAGAAAGCAAGGAATCACATCAGCTTATTGAGGAATTAATGTTAAAAGCAAATCAACTCATTGCAGAAAAAATGGGTAAGATTAAAATTAAAAAGGAACCATTGCCTTTTCCTTTCCGAATCCATGACCAACCGAATGAAGAAAAACTAGCGCCTTTTGTAGTTTTTGCCAAAAAACATGGCTATACTTTTAGTATGGATACCCCTGAACATATCGCACATAGTTTTAACCAACTCATGCAAGCAGCTAAGGGCAAACCGGAACAACATGTAATGGAACAATTAGGTATTCGCACCATGGCCAAAGCCGTGTACACTTCGAAAAATATTGGTCATTATGGATTAGGATTTGAAAACTATTGCCATTTTACATCGCCCATACGTCGTTATCCAGATATTTTAGTACATAGAATTGTGGAATCGGTGATTCAAGGACATCCAATGAATGACGAAAATTTAGAGGAAAAATGTGTTCAGTGTAGTGAAAGAGAACGAGCAGCAATGGAAGCAGAAAGAGCATCCAATAAATACAAGCAAGTTGAATTCATGCGTTCCTATGTTGGCCAAAGTTTTGAAGGGGTGATTAGTGGGGTTTCCAGTTTTGGATTTTGGGTGGAAACCGTTGCCCATAAATGTGAGGGTTTGGTGAGTATAACCACCTTATCAAAATATGATGATTTTAGGCACCTTGAATCTGATTATGCCCTCGTAGGATTAAGATCTGGACGTAAGTTTAACATGGGCGATAAGATCATGATTAAGGTAATTGCGGCCAATTTAGACAAGCGCCAATTAGATTATGAATGGGATATGAGCCCGGTTGTATAGGACTAAATTT
>Ga0209358_10002620_pt1 | contig 13587 bp, 14 predicted proteins | sample LauGreFa1BDMLBSN_2_FD_187574 | JGI IMG/M metagenome (GOLD analysis project Ga0209358, IMG submission 187574) | Freshwater lake microbial communities from Lake Michigan, USA - Fa13.BD.MLB.SN (SPAdes) (version 2) | ecosystem: Environmental > Aquatic > Freshwater > Lake | place: Lake Michigan, USA... | reverse complement strand
GCTACGCCATGGACAAGCCTGAAAACAGCCGCTACGGCAAATAAAACCTGCGGGCTTGACCATGAACGCACCCGCCTACAACCTGCCTGGCATCACGGCCAAAACCAGCAACCCCGAAAGCACGCCCGTGGTCAACTCTGTGGTGGCAGACACGGGTGCACGCACGGTCGCGCAAGTCATGGCGCAAACGCAGGTGCAGCAGGTGATGGACGCTTTGGACCGTGACTTGGTGGGCTTAAAGCCTGTCAAGTCACGCATACGCGACATCTCTGCGCTGTTGGTGATCGACCGTTTGCGTTTGAATCTGGGACTGGCCGCGCAGTCGCCGTCATTGCACATGTGTTTCAGCGGCAACCCGGGCACTGGCAAAACCACGGTGGCCATGCGCATGGCGCAAATACTGCACGAACTCGGCTATGTGCGAAGCGGCCATTTGGTCGCGGTCACCCGCGATGATTTGGTCGGTCAGTACATTGGCCACACGGCACCCAAAACCAAAGAAGTGTTGAAAAAAGCCATGGGCGGCGTGCTGTTCATTGACGAGGCTTACTACCTATACCGTCCTGAAAACGAGCGTGATTACGGGCAAGAAGCGATTGAAATTTTGTTGCAAGTCATGGAAAACCAACGCGATGACTTGGTGGTGATATTGGCGGGCTACAAAGACCGCATGGATACCTTCTTCATGTCCAACCCGGGCATGAATTCGCGCATTGCCCACCATATTGATTTTCCTGATTATCAGGAAGATGAACTGGCACAAATTGCCCAGCACATGTTGAGCGCGCAAAATTACCGCTTGAACGAAGAAGCCGAAAAAGCCTTCGCCAAGTATTTGCACCTGCGCAAACAGCAACCGCATTTCGCCAATGCACGCAGCGTGCGAAATGCCTTGGAAAGAGCGCGGTTGCGCCAGGCCAGTCGCCTGTTTGCCAACCCCAACAAAGAATTGACCGCCGATGACCTCAGCACCTTGAATGCTGAGGACATCTTGGCGAGTCGGGTGTTTCAACACGAAAAGGGCTGAGCATGGGCACACTCAAGGCATTGGTGTTTGATGTCGACGGTACTTTGGCTGACACGGAAATGGCGCACATGGATGCGTTCAACCATGCGTTCGCCGAGGAAGGGCTCGATTGGCGTTGGGACGTAGAAACCTACACGCGACTGCTGGAAATTTCTGGCGGCAAAGAGCGCATGATGCATTATTGGAAACAGGTTCATCCAGATGTCAAGGACATCGACGGCGGCGGTTTGAAAGACACGATCGACCGCTTACACGCCATGAAATCGGCAGCCTACGAAAACGCGGTGCAGTCGTTTGCGGTGCAATTGCGCCCGGGCGTGCTGAAACTGATCCAAAGTGCCCACCAAGCAGGCTTGCGTTTGGCCATTGCCACCACCACCTCGCCGGTCAATATCTCGGTGTTGTTGCGCAATGCCATCGGCCCCGATTGGAAATCGCTGTTCACCGTGATCGAAGACGCGTCCACCGCACCGAACAAAAAACCTCACCCGCAGGTTTACAACCAAACCCTGTCGCGCTTGGGTTTGGCGGGCAAAGATTGTTTGGCGTTTGAAGATTCGTCCAATGGTCTGCGCGCTGCCATCAGTGCAGGGTTGCCGGTGATCGTCACACCCAACAGTTTTACCGCGCACCATGATTTTGATGGCGCATTGCAGATCTTGCCCGACTTGGCCCAAGTCACTGTAGACCAGTTGCACCAATGGCATTCAGCCGTTTGAGTGAAAATTCCCCCAAGAGATAACCCATGCCTTTCCGAAACCGCACCACCCTGACCCAGTATTTGATCGAAGAGCGCCGTCGCTTTCCGGGCTCCAGTGGCGACTTCAACGCATTGATTTTGGATGTGGCGCTGGCTTGCAAAGCGATTGCGCGCTCGGTGGCCATGGGCGAATTGGGTGGCATGTATGGCGACCAAGCGGGTGCCGCTGGCGCGTCATTGAATGTGCAGGGTGAAACCCAGAAAAAGCTCGATGTGTTGAGCAACGATTTGTTCATTCGCATGAACCAATGGGCAGGGCATCTTGCCGGTATGGCGTCCGAAGAAATGGACAACCCCTACCAAATTCCGTCGCAATTTCCCAGAGGCAAATACCTGTTGGTGTTTGACCCGTTGGACGGTTCGTCGAATATCGATGTGAATGTCTCGGTCGGCAGTATTTTTTCCGTGCTGCGTGCCCCGCAAGACGTGATTGACAGTGGCCGCGATGTGACCGAAAACGATTTCTTGCAACCGGGTGTCCAACAAGTGGCCGCTGGTTATGCGTTGTACGGGCCGACCACCATGTTGGTGCTCACCGTCGGCAATGGTTCAGCGGGATTCACGCTGGACCCGAACTTGGGTGAATTCATGTTGACCCACCCCACATTGCAAGTGCCGGCCGATACCCAAGAATTTGCCATCAATGCATCGAACAGCCGTTTTTGGGAAGCCCCCATCAAACGCTATGTGGACGAATGCATGGCTGGCAAATCAGGCGCCAGAGGCAAAGACTTCAACATGCGCTGGATCGCCTCCATGGTGGCCGAAGCGCACCGCATATTGATGCGCGGCGGCGTGTTCATGTACCCGCGGGACAACAAAGACCCGAGCAAAGCCGGGCGCTTGCGTTTGCTCTACGAAGCCAATCCGATTGGCATGGTCATGGAGCAAGCCGGTGGTCGCGCCAGCACCGGCCGCGAGCCCATGTTGTCTGTGAAGCCCGAAGGCTTACACCAACGCATCGGCTTGGTGTTTGGTTCCAAAAATGAAGTTGAGCGCATCGAGCGCTACCACCACGAGCCGACCGAGTTGCAAAACGACAACCCTTTGTTTTCTGAGCGCAGTTTGTTTCGTATTTGATTTTCACCGTTATAAAAAAAAGAACGCCATGTCCGTCAAACACCCCATCATCGCCATCACAGGTTCTTCCGGTGCCGGAACCACTTCCGTCACACGCACGTTTGAAAATATTTTTCGCCGTGAAAAGGTCACCGCTGCCATCATCGAAGGTGACAGCTTTCACCGCTATGACCGTTTAGAAATGCGCCAAAAAGCCGCTGAAGCAGAAAAGCAAGGCAACAAAAACTTCAGCCACTTCGGCCCGACCACCAACTTGTTTGCAGAGTTGGAAACTTTGTTCCGAACCTATGGTGAAGCCGGTAGCGGCCGTCGCCGCAAATATTTACACGACGATGAAGAAGCCGCGCCTTACAAACAGTCGCCTGGCACATTCACCCCTTGGGAAGACGTGCCCGCAGGTACCGATTTGCTGTTTTATGAAGGCTTGCATGGCGCAGTCGTCACGCCCGAAGTCAATATCGCCAAGCATCCCGATTTGTTGATCGGCGTGGTGCCGGTGATCAATTTGGAGTGGATCCAAAAACTCTGGCGCGACAAATCCAAGCGTGGCTATTCCACCGAAGCGGTGACCGACACCATATTGCGTCGCATGCCCGATTACGTGAATTACATTTGCCCACAATTTGCACACACGCATGTGAATTTTCAGCGTGTGCCTTGTGTGGACACTTCCAATCCGTTCATCGCACGCGAAATCCCTGCGCCTGATGAAAGCTTTGTGGTGATTCGTTTTGCCAACCCCAAGGGCATCGACTTTCCGTATTTGCTCAACATGATCCACGACTCTTTCATGTCGCGTGCCAACACCGTGGTGGTGCCAGGCGGCAAGATGGAACTGGCCATGCAATTGATCTTCACCCCTTTTGTCTGGCGCATGATGGAGCGCAAGAAAAAGGCCTGAGACACACCTGTCGTTGTTTACATTTATTTGGAGTTTTCAATATGGCCCTCGTCTCTTTGCGACAAGTTTTGGACCACGCCGCCGAACACGGTTATGGCGTTCCCGCATTCAACGTCAACAACCTGGAACAGGTGCAAGCCATCATGGAGGCTGCACAAGAAACCCACAGCCCGGTCATCTTGCAAGCGTCTGCGGGGGCACGCAAATACGCCGGCGAAGCGTATTTGCGCCATTTGGTGTTGGCGGCGATTGAATCGCACCCCGATATTCCGGTGGTCATGCACCAAGACCATGGCGTGTCACCTGCGGTCTGCCAGCAATCGATTCGCTCGGGTTTTTCCAGCGTGATGATGGATGGTTCGTTGATGCAAGACGGCAAAACACCCGCCAGCTACGACTACAACGTGGACGTCACCCGCCGGGTGTGCGACATGGCGCATGCGGTCGGTGTGTCGGTGGAAGGCGAGCTGGGTTGTTTGGGCTCTTTGGAAACCGGCGAAGCCGGTGAAGAAGACGGCATTGGCGCGGTGGGCAAATTGACCCACGACATGTTGTTGACCGACCCCGTGCAGGCCAAAGATTTTGTTGAGCGCACCGGTGTGGATGCTTTGGCGATCGCGATTGGCACCAGCCATGGCGCCTACAAATTCACCCGCAAGCCCACTGGAGACATTTTGGCCATGGAGCAAATCGTGGCCATTCACCAATCCATTCCCAACACACATTTGGTCATGCATGGTTCTTCCAGCGTGCCACAAGAATGGCTGGCCATCATCCGCGAGTTTGGCGGTGACATCAAAGAAACCTATGGCGTGCCGGTGGAAGAAATCCAACGCGGTATTCGCTCAGGTGTGCGCAAGGTCAATATCGACACCGACATTCGTTTGGCCATGACAGGTGCGATGCGCCAGGCCTTTGCCCAAGACCGCAGTGAATTTGACCCGCGCAAAGCGCTGATTGCTGCCCGCAAAGCCGCCCGCGGCATTTGCAAAGCCCGTTTTGAAGCCTTTGGTTGTGCAGGACATGCCCATGGCATCAAGCCAATCCCCTTGGAAAATATGGCTATTCGTTACCACTGATTTCTCTCAAAATAGAAGCTTTTTTTCATCACACACAAGCAGGTCATTCCTATGTTGAACAAAACCACTCGCCCTTTGATGGCATTTCCTGACCATTTGGACATTTCTCAATGTGACCCAGAGCTGTGGTCTGCCGTGCAACACGAGGCGAAGCGACAAGAGGAACACATCGAGCTGATCGCCTCCGAAAATTACACCAGCCCCGCCGTGATGCGTGTGCAAGGTTCGATATTGACCAACAAATACGCTGAAGGTTATCCCGGCAAGCGTTATTACGGCGGCTGCGAATTTGTCGACATGGTTGAGCAACTTTGCATTGACCGTTTGAAAGCGCTATACAGCGCAGACTTTGTCAACGTGCAGGCCAACTCCGGCTCACAAGCCAACCAAGCCGTGTTTTTGGCCTTGCTGCAACCGGGCGACACCATCATGGGCATGAGCTTGGCCGAAGGCGGCCATTTGACACACGGCATGCACTTGAACATGAGTGGCAAGTGGTTCAATGTGGTGAGCTACGGTTTGAACGCCGCCGAGGAAATCGATTACGACGCCATGGAACGCATGGCCCATACCCACAAGCCCAAACTGATCATTGCGGGTGCGTCTGCGTATTCCCTCAAAATCGATTGGCAGCGTTTTGCCCAAGTGGCCAAAAGCATAGGCGCCTACCTGATGGTGGACATGGCGCATTACTCGGGTTTGATCGCTGGCGGTGCCTACCCCAACCCCGTGCCCTACGCCGATGTGGTCACCTCTACCACGCACAAAAGCTTGCGCGGCCCGCGTGGCGGCATCATCTTGACGAACAACGAAGAGATGGCCAAAAAAATCAACAGCGCTGTGTTCCCAGGCATGCAAGGCGGCCCCTTGATGCACGTGATCGCTGGCAAAGCCACAGCGTTTCACGAGGCGCTGCAACCCGCATTCAAAAGCTATCAGCAACAGGTGTTGCTCAACGCCGATACACTGGCCAAGACCTTGGTCGAACGCGGTTTGCGAATCGTCAGTGGCCGCACAGAAAGCCATGTCATGTTGGTCGATTTGCGTGCCAAAGGCATCACCGGTAAAGCGGCTGAGTTGGCATTGGGCCAAGCCCACATCACCTGCAACAAAAACGGCATACCCAATGACCCGGAAAAACCGATGGTCACCAGCGGTATCCGCTTGGGCACACCTGCCATGACCACGCGTGGTTTTGGACAAGAGCAAGCCCGCATGACAGCACACCTGATTGCAGATGTGCTGGAAGCGCCGCAAGACGACGCACACATTGCCAAAGTTCGCGCCAAAGTGGCCGAACTGGTGGCGCCATTTCCTGTTTACGGGGAGACCGTGTTGCACCCTTGACACAGGTGCACTGCTGAGTCAGTGAGAAGTTTTTTTAATGCAGTTCCGAAGTTTTTTATTTCCAAAGGGAGTTCACATGGCTGGTCGTAACTTTTTATTTGTCCCCGGTCCCACCAACGTACCTGAGCGCATCCAACGCGCCATGATGGTTTCTATGGAAGACCACCGTTCTCCGAATTTCCCCCACCTGACACACACCATCATGGCGGGCCTCAAGGACATCTTCCGCTCCAAGTTGGGCACGCCTTTCATCTTCCCGTCATCGGGCACCGGTTGCTGGGAAGCTGCACTCACCAACACCTTGTCGCCTGGCGACAAAGTGCTGGCTGCGCGATTTGGCCAGTTCAGCCATTTGTGGATCGACATGTGTCAGCGCCTCGGTTTGGATGTGCATATCGTTGAATGCGAATGGGGCACGGGCGTTCCTTTGCAGCAGTTCGCTGACATTTTGAAAAACGATACCCAACACCAATTCAAAGCCGTGTTGGCCTGCCATAACGAAACCGCCACCGGTGTCACGTCTGACATCGCTGGTGTGCGCGAAGCTTTGGACGATGCATCGCATCCTGCGCTGTTGTTTGTCGATTGCGTGTCTTCTTTGGGTTGCATCGATTTCCGTTTCGATGAATGGGGCGTTGACATGGCGGTCAGTGGCTCGCAAAAAGGCCTGATGCTGCCAGCGGGTCTGGGCATTTTGTGCGTCAGCCCCAAGGCATTGGCGCTGCACAAAACCGCCACTTTGCGCCGTGCCTATTTCGATTTGCAAGACATGTTGCAAAGCAATGCGACGGGCTACTTCCCTTACACGCCTGCGCTGCCCCTGATGTACGGCTTGATTGAATCCATGAAGATGATTCAAGAAGAAGGCTTGGACAACGTGTTTGCCCGTCACCACTATTTGGCAGAAGGCGTGCGCGCTGCGGTCACGCAAGGTTGGCAGCTCAAACTGTGTGCTGCCGAAGCCAAATGGCATTCAGACACCGTCACTGCAGTGATGCTGCCCGCGGGTATTGCAGGCACTGAAGTCATTGCCCGTGCTTATCGCCGCTACAACCTGTCTTTGGGTGGTGGCTTGTCCAAGGTTGCTGGCAAGCTGTTTCGCATCGGCCACTTGGGCGACATGAACGAAGTGCATTTGATGGCCGCCATCAGTGGCGCCGAAATGGCCATGTTGGACTGTGGCGTGAATGTGCAGCCTGGCAGCGGTGCCGCTGCTGCTGGCCATTATTGGCGTCATCATGCCGCACCTGCGGGTTTGGGCGCTCCAGTGATCAACAAGGACGAGCATGCAAAACATAGTCTTTCTGGACAGGCAATCGTTAAGGGCTGAACTGCGCGCACCGTCGTTCGCGCACGCATGGACCGAGCATGTGCAAACCCGACCCGACCAAGTGGTCGAGCGTTTGCAACATGCCACGGTCGCCATCACCAACAAGGTTCCTATCCGGCGCGACACGCTCGCCCAGTTGCCTAACCTGAAATTGATTGCCATGGCCGCCACCGGCTATGACGTGATCGATGTGGATGCGTGTCGCGAACGTGGTGTGGCGGTGGCCAACATCCGCAACTATGCGGTGCATACGGTTCCCGAGCATGCATTCGCATTGATATTTGCGCTGCGTCGCAACTTGATCGCTTACCGCGATGACGTGCTCAATGGTCGCTGGCAAACCGAAACCCAGTTTTGCTTTTTCGATCACCCGATCCAAGATTTGCACGGCAGTACGCTGGGCATTTTTGGCGAAGGTGTGCTCGGCCAAGCCACCGCGAATATCGCGCGGGCGCTGGGCATGAAGGTGTTGTTCGCTGACCATGCACCGCCGAAAGCGCCTGGGGTGGACTTTGTGCCACCGCAACAGGTGTTTGCCGAGTCCGACATCATCAGCTTGCATTGCCCGCTGACACCGGCTTCGCGGCATTTCATTGGCATGCCGCAATTGCAGCAAATGAAGCGCAGCGCTTTGCTGATCAACACCTCGCGGGGTGGACTGGTGGACGAGCAAGCGCTCAAGCAAGCCTTAGAAACCGGTGTGATCGCGGGTGCAGGTTTTGATGTGTTGACCCAAGAGCCACCCAAAGACGGCAACCCGTTGCTCGACATTCGCTCGCCGAATTTCATTTTGACGCCGCATGTGGCTTGGGCATCGCAACAGGCCATGCAGTTTTTGGCAGACCAATTGATCGACAACATCGAAGCCTTTGTCGCCAACAAGCCGCAACATTTGGTGACTTGACCGCATGGTTGAGCCCTTCAGGCAAAACAACCGACACGGGCTGATCACCTGATCCCGACAGCGCTCACCTTATTGGCTGTCAGGGTCAGGTTTTTTTGTCAAAGCCAAGGCATACAACGCGTTGCGTGGCGCGCCGCTGATGTCTGCCGCAAGTTTGACCGCGGTTTTCACCGGCAGTTCAGACAACAGCAAATCCAGCACACGTTCAGCTTGTTCCATCCGATCGGTTTGCGCTGGCAAGGCATGCAACACCAAAGCGAATTCTCCTTTGCTGCGTTGCGCATCGGCTTGTAGCCAAGCGTGAAACGACAGCGCTGGCAGGGTGGCAACTTCTTCAAATTGCTTGGTCAATTCACGCCCGATGGTCAACAACCGGTCGTTGCACACAGCCAAGTCTTTGGCCAACGATTCAATGCGATGCGGCGCTTCTAAAAACACTTGCGCCCTGGGTTCGGCCGCCATCTGACGCAACTGGCTTAGGCGTTCGGTGGCTTTGGCGGGTAAGAAACCCACGAACACAAAACCGCTGTCTTGCACACAACCGCTGACGCTCAGCAAAGCGGTGATGCTGCTCGCGCCTGGCAGGGGCAGGGTGCGAAAACCGGCTTGTCTGACCAGCGCCACCAACCGTGCGCCGGGGTCGCTCACGCCAGGTGTACCTGCATCACTTAAATACACCACGCGTTTGCCCTGTTGCAAATGCAGAATCACTTGTTCGGCTGCCGAGGCTTCATTGTGTTGATGCACTGCCAACCATGTGCTGCCGGTTTTGTCCACGCCGTACTGGCGCAGCAGCATTTGGCTGTGTCGGGTGTCTTCGCAAGCCAGCACATCGGCCAGTTGCAGCACATACAAACTGCGCAAGCTGATGTCGGCCAAGTTGCCAATGGGCGTGGCCATCACATACAGACAAGCCCCCGGGTGTTCTTGGCCTTCACAGGCAGCCAGCGCGGCCGGGAGCGCCGATTCAAAGCGATGATTCAATGGCAACCTTTCAACACAAACACCCGACAACGCCGTCACCCAAGCCGCGAACCAGCAAACGCAGAGGCGATGACGCTGAAGACCGGGCCTTGGCATTTTTGCAAACCCAAGGTTTGCAGTTGCTGCAACGCAATTACCGCACACCGGGGCGTGGCGGTGGCGAAATAGACCTGATTGTGCGCGACCGACAAGGCACCGTGGTGTTTGTAGAAGTGCGCAGCCGCGCTCGCCACGACCATGGCGGGGCGTTGGCCAGTATCGGCGCCACGAAACGCCAGCGCATTGTGTTCGCGGCACGCTGTTATTTGAGTCGCATGACCCAGTTGCCGCCATGCCGCTTCGATGTGGTGGTGGTGCAAGCGGGTGAGCTGCAATGGATCAAAGCGGCATTTGGGTGTTGACAGTTAACCATTTTTCAAGGCTCGTTGAATGGCAAAGGTATGATCGGTGCATGCTAGAACAACGCATTGAACAGCAGTTCATCGATAGCGCAGACTTGAAGTACCAAGCTGCGCAAGTGTTGAGCAAGCCCATCGCGGCGGCCATTCAATCTCTGTTGGTCAGTGTCACGGGCGGAGGAAAAGTCTTGGCTTGTGGCAATGGCGGTTCAGGTGCATTGGCCCAGCTGTTTGCCGCTATTTTTGTGGGCCAACTTGAGCGTGAACGTCCCGAGTTGGGCGCGGTGGCCTTGAACACCGATGCGGTGTTGTTGACCGGCGCAGCGAACACCTATGGTTTCGAGCAGGTGTTTGCCAAACAGGTGCGTGCCTTGGGCCAGCCTGGCGACGTGTTGTTGGTGGTGTCTGCCAGTGGTCAGGCGGAAAATCTGTTGCAAGCCATACGTGCAGCGCACGAGCGCGAATTGTCGGTGGTGGCTTTGACCGGCCAAAGCGGTGGGAAAATCCGCCAAGAGTTGCGCGAAACCGATGTGCATATTTGCGTACCGAGCGACAAAGCGGTGCGCATACAAGAGGTCCATTTGCTGGTGTTGCACGCTTTGTGTGACGGCGTGGACAGTCAATTATTGGGTGAACAGGAGACAACGGAATGAAATTTGGCCATTTGCGCACCACAGGTGCGGTGCTGGTACTGGCAACATGTTTGAGCGCATGTGCCCCTATGTTGGTTGCCAGCGTGGCGGGCTCGGCATTGGTGGCCACCGACCGCCGCACATCTGGCACGCAGCTTGAAGATGAAACCATCGAATTGCGTGCGTCCGCCAAAGTGCGAGACATGTTTGGTGAAAAAGTGCATGTCAATGTCACCAGTTACAACCGCCAGGTTTTGCTAACGGGAGAGGTGCCGTCAGAACGCGAGCGTCAAGCGGTGAGCGCGATTGTGGAGAAAGTTGAAAACGTGAAGTCGGTGGTGAATGAACTGTCTGCCATGCCAAATGCCAGTTTAGGCAGCCGTTCCAATGATTTGGTGGTGACGGGCAAGATCAAAGCCACCTTGGTCGATAGCCGCGATTTATTCGCCAATGCATTCAAAGTGGTCACCGAGCGCAACACGGTGTATTTGATGGGGCGCGTGACACAGCGAGAGGCCGACAGCGCCACAGCATTGATACGCAATGTCGGCGGCGTCAACAAAGTGGTGCGCATGTTTGAAATCATCTCCGAGGAGGAGCTGCGTGGTCTGTTGCCAGCGCCTGCAGACAAACCAGACGCGGACAAATCGAAAAAATAAAACCCAGCCTTCCAGCAAAAAAGCCACGCCTCAACAGACGTGGCTTTTTTTGGGGGTCAACGCAAACGTTTGATCAGGCTGGATGTGTCCAGCCGGTTGCCGCCCATGGCTTGTACATCGGCATAAAACTGGTCAACCAATGCAGTGACAGGCACACGCGAGCCGTTTCTCTTGGCCTCGTCCATGACCAACCCCAGGTCTTTGCGCATCCAGTCCACGGCAAACCCGAAATCGAATTTGTCAGCCACCATGGTTTTGCCACGGTTGTCCATTTGCCAGCTTTGGGCCGCGCCTTTGCCAATGACTTCCAACACCTGCGCCATGTCCAAACCGGCTTTTTGACCAAAGGCTATGCCTTCAGACAAGGCTTGAACCAATCCGGCAATACAAATCTGGTTCACCATCTTGGTCAGTTGACCCGCACCGCTGTCGCCCATCAAGGTAAAGGCTTTGGAGAACGCCATGGCCACGGGTTTGGCGCGTTCGAACGCCGCTGATTCGCCACCACACATCACGGTGAGCATGCCGTTGATGGCACCGGCTTCGCCGCCGGACACCGGCGCGTCGACGAAATCCGCGCCTTTGGCTTTTGCCGCTGCAAACAATTCGCGTGCGACATCGGCGGAGGCGGTGGTGTGGTCGATCAACAATGCACCGCTTTTTGTACCGGCCAAAGCGCCGTCGGCACCCATCATGACCGCACGCAAGTCGTGGTCATTGCCCACGCAACAAAACACCATGTCTGCGCCTTGGGCGGCTTCGCGGGGTGTGGGGGCGTTGTTTTGCCCTGAGAACTCTGCGCACCAGTCTTTGGCTTTGGCAGGGTTGCGGTTGTACACGGTGACATGGTGGCCTGCGAGAGCCAAGTGGCCAGCCATCGGGTAGCCCATGACGCCCAGTCCGATGAATGCGACTTTGGCGGGAGGGCTGGGTTCGTAGGTTTTGGGATGGGTGCGAGGCATGGCTGTGTCCTTGTGTTTTTTCTGATCTTAATGTGTGTGTCGTGGTGCGGGCTATGTGGGTTGTGGGCTGTGGGCTGTGGGCTGTGGGGCTGCGGTCTATGGGGGCGGGGCCTCCTCCACACTGACGTAACGTCGTCAGCCCCGCCCCCACAGCCCGCACAGATGCACATCACCTCGCGCACCACACGGCCCGCACCGCCTGACTCACACACTCAAGTAACGTCGTCAGCCCCGCCCCCACTTCACCCCTCACACACAATGAACATTGTCAACGCCATACTGAGATTCATGACACGTGGCGGGTAGCCTCTTCGGCACTGATCACCCTTGACTTCACCAATTTCTCCAGGGACTGCGCCATGGTTTGCATGCCAAATTGCGCGCCGGTTTGTAAGGCGTTGGGCAGTTGTGCGGTTTTGTTTTCACGGATCAAATGGCGCACCGCTGGGGTGGCATACAACACCTCGTGCGCTGCCACGCGGCGTTGTCCATCGGAATGCAAACACAAAGTTTGCGTGACCACCGCCAACAACGATAAGCTGAGTTGGCTGCGCACCAATGATTTTTCTTCGGCTGGAAACACATCGACCAAACGCTCCACCGCTTGCGTGGCGCTGCGGGTGTGCAAACTGGCCAGCACCAAGTGGCCGGTTTCGGCAGCAGCCAAGGCCAGGCGAATCGTGGTGAGGTCGCGTAATTCGCCGACCATGATGACATCGGGATCTTGCCGCAACGCCGCACGCAACGCGAGATCAAAACTGGCACAGTGACCGGGCACACTGCGTTGTTGCACCAAACTGCGTTGGCTGGGGTGTTCAAACTCGATCGGGTCTTCCAGCGTGAGTATGTGCAAGGCTTGGGTGGTGTTGAGGTGGTGAAGCAATGCCGCCAGCGTGGTGGACTTGCCAGAACCGGTGGCACCGGTCACCAGCAGCAAACCGTTGGCATGCATCGCCCAATCGCGCAAAACAGGCGGTGCGCCAATGTCTTGCAAACTGGGAATGGCCGCAGGAATGGCGCGCCACACCGACGACCAGCCGCGTTGTTGTGCAAACACATTCACACGAAACCGGCCCAGCTTGTCAACCGACACGGCGGTGTCGTGGTCCAGTACATGGGTGGGCAGGTTGTCAGTGCCAAGGGTTGGCTGCAAGCTGTTTGACGCCGGCCAATCTGGCAGGGCAGAGGCCAGCAATGCAGGCATTTGGTCAGGCGACAGCGGTTTGTTTGTCAGCGATTGCAATTGCCCCAAATGGCGCACCATGGGCGGCAGCCCTGCGCTCAAGTGCAGATCGGATGCGCCCATGTGCCGAGTCTGTGACAGCCATTCAAGCAGTCGTGTGTCCATGGTGTGTGCTTGTTACAGTTCACGCCATGATCAGCGAGATTCAACAGCGCTACCAAGCCGTGCGTGCACGCATCACACAAGCAGCGTTGCAAGCAAGCCGCAACCCGGATGACGTACAACTGTTGGCCGTCTCCAAAACCTTTGCCGCCGAAAAGGTGCGCGAAGTCGCTGCGTTG